>ERZ780212.56-NODE-56-length-116350-cov-44.342018_pt1 | contig 116350 bp, 108 predicted proteins | sample MGYA00511364_ERZ780212 | MGnify/ENA primary metagenome ERZ780212 (study PRJEB29588, sample SAMEA2147991) | human gut metagenome | biome: human gut; feature: human-associated habitat; material: faeces | place: Denmark | collected 2008/2010 ... | reverse complement strand
CCGGGAGGGAGAAGGAGGTCGGTGCGAACAGGCTCGGTATGAGCCTTGTCTTTCCCGCCTTGTTCTTTCCTACACCTGCCGACAGGGGGATGCCCACGTCGTTGCATGTCATCACCATGTATCCCTTCGGACTCATGCGGCTCCCGTCGCAGAAAGTATTCTCAGAAGCGAAGAAGTTCATGCTCTCGTGCCCGATCATGGATGCCATCGCGAAAGGCCCGGCAAGCGGTATGTGCGTCAGGGGGATGATCATCCCGCCCGTATCGGATACGCCGCGCTTCAGTCCGTTCACGCTTACGTTCGTGCCCAGGAAAGGTATGTAGTCAGCGGGGTCTATCACCATCCCGATGTAGGGATGGATGGGATTGAAGGGGGGAGCCGTCGTCACATGTACGTCAACCCCTACGACCATCGTGATATGACTGTCCGCTAACAACATGACCGGGTTTATTTCTTGTTCTTCAGTGAATATTCCGCCTCAAGTTTGGCTGCCAGTTCTCTTGTGGAAAGCTGCCAGTCGTCACCGTACAAGCCTGACATTCGTTTCTCGATTTCGTCTCTTTGGGATGAATCAAGACCGTATGTCTTGTCAAGATAAGTAGAGGCGATAAATGAGAGGTTGATGATTCTCAATTCTTCGTCAGTGAATGAGTAGCCGTACTCAAAAGCCTCGTTCAGGATTGGTTCGTATGTGAGCCTGTCCTTTTTCAGTGCCATCAGTAGCGCATAGTTGTATTCGTTTACCGTTTCAGTTCTCATATTGAGTTCCTTGGCTGTCTTGACGGCTGTCATAAACTGTTTGATGGCACTGCTTATGTCTTTATTATAGCTGTCCACTGTACCTTTGTAGTTGTAGAGTTGCAGCAGGATTTGTGCGCAGTCCCGCTCCTCATGATATTTGGGGAGTACAAGGGCTATTCCCTTGTCAAACAGGTCATGACAGAATCCGGTTTCCTGATGAAACCTTATCATAAATCCTCCGAATATAAGGTAGGATGAAGCCATGAATGCCGTTCCACCGATTTCACGGCTGAGTTTTATCAGTTCATGTCCTATCTTTTTAGCCTCGTCCCTGTTGCCTTTCGATGCCGCTTCTCCAAGTTCAAACAGGCATTTCCTGTATTTCACGTTAGGGTCTTGGGGATTGCCTTGAGTTGCAATTTCTTTGTAGGCGCCGGCTATATTCTGATTGGGAATGTCTATCAGACAGATCCTGTCTTTCATTTCAGATAGCAGAGTCTCATAAACCTCCCTTTTTTTATAATCAATCAGGATGAGTGCAATCCCGGCAGGAAGCCGTTGGGCAATGCTTTGAATGGTTTCATTCAGAGATACTGCATCGCCAATGCGGGATATGAAAAGTGTGATTCCAAGCAGGTTGTCGTTTCCGATAAATTCTTTGAAACTCGTAACAAGACGGATGTACAGGTTTTCCAATTCTTCTCTGCTTAGGGAGTCGATGGACATAGCCTCTGATTGGAATGAAGAAAAATCCTTCCAGTTCCAGTCGGGATTTTTTTCAGCATCTGCGGCAAAAGAGCGTATCCACTCTTTGACCAGGAACTTGTAAAAGTCTGTTTGGCCGTCATAATCTGCCTTGAAACCGACGATTATATCTGATGTGCGGCCATGTTCGGATGCCTCAAGCCGTATGAAACCTTCTACTAACTGATAATCGGATGGTTCACAGACGAGACAATAAATTCTCGCATCGGGAAATTTCTCTCGATTCTCAATCCATAAGTCCTGTATATTGCTGATTCTTATGGCTATCGGATTATGCTCGTTGTTTGTCATGGATTAAGATTAAGTAAAGCTCCTTTTATGTTTGTCATCGAGGAACCGTCCACATCAACGGTAGCCCCCGTTGCTTTAAGCGCGGCAGATGCTTTGATGTCAATGGTGGCAGCCTCTTCCTTGATGGATGTGTTGCTCTTTATTTTTGCCTCGGATGTTCCTTCAAAAGTGGAGGTCTTGGCAAGCACTTCAACGTCCGAGTCTGCCTCGATTCTGATTTTTTCATCGGCGAGCATCTCTATCGCTTTGGAGTGGATGGTAATCTTGTCTTTTGCATCAATGGTGATGGTCTTGTCTCCATTCAAAATGACCGTGCTTCCGGTCGGGTCCGCAAGGGTAATGCTTCCTTGGTCGTCATCAATCGTTATTGTACAGCCGCTCCGCGTGGTCAGGCTTTTCTTCTTGTTTCCACTGTCGCCGCCGGTTCCTGTTTTTCCGTTGAACAGGCTGCCCATGACAAACGGACGGTTCGGGTCGTCGTGCCGGAATCCTACCAGTACGATGTCGTCTTTTTCGGGGATGAAGACAAAACCTCTGTTGGTGGGCACCTTGTCGCTCATTCCGGCATCGGGTGTCATCACGCGTATCCATGAGGTCTGCATGCCTCCGGTCTGCCAGTTCATCTTCACCTGCACCCGTCCCTGTTTCTTGGGATCATCGTTACTTACCACTATGGCCTGTTGGGTTTGTGCCACAGGTAACGGCACGTCAGGTGCCGGAAGATTGGGCACCGTGGCGCTGAGTGCGGTAAAGCTGTTGCAATAGCTGTTTCCCGAACCTATGAGATGGGTTATTTCCGTGATGATGTATGTGCCGAGGGTCTGCTCGGTAAAACTGGATTTTTCAGTTTGGATGGCCGTCTGTATTTCAACGACGCTGCCTACTGTCAGCTCGTGGCAGTCGCTTTCGCTGGTGATGTAATGGGAAGCGGCTGTGTCACTCTGCTGCTTTTTCTGAAAGTAGCTGTCAAGTTCCACTTTATTGGATACACGCGGCTCTGCCGCTTGGGTGGCGGGCGACTTGAACAGCCCGATGGAAGCCTGGAAAGCGGACTGTCCTAAAGTGTTCAGTCCCTTGGGGGTGTCGGGTGAAGTTGTGTCGAACGTCTGGCCGTCCGGAGAATGGTATGACTGGCCTGCCAACGGACGCGCAAGCGCTTGAATGGAAATGTCAAGGCTGTGCAGGTTTCGTCCGTACATCAGGGGGATGGCGGCAGAAAGCGCAGGCTTGCCGAAGACAAGTTGTTTCCCGTCATAATACAGCCATTCGTGATACTGCCTTGCCAGTCGCCTGATGAAATCAAAGTTGGTCTCCCTGTATTGGCATTCATATTCGATTTTATCGGTATATTCCGGTGAAACCAGTACCGTCACGCCTGCTTTTTCACATACTTCACTGACGATATTGGTCAGCGTCTTGTCCAACCACGAGGCACAGTTCAGGTCCGATTCCAAAAGGAAAGTGCTTGAAAATCCGCTCAGGAGCAGACTGCCATGATTGCCGGCGGTACGGTGCAGAGATACATGGGTGGCAATGCCGGCAAAGACATTCTTGCCCATCTCGATGCTTACCTTCTTTCCCAGCCAGTTCTTGGCTTTTTCCAGAGAGTGTGTGGCATAGGCTTCGCCCACCTCTATGTCAAAACTGATTTCAAAATAGTGGTGGTCGTTAATCACTTGCTTCAGCATGACCTGCTGGAAAGAATGCTGTGCATTTCCATCTATGCTGATTGATATTTTCTTTTCTTCCATCGTGAAAACCAAATGTTAAATGTCCGACAGCAACTGGAATTCCCTTCATGAATCTACCGCTAAGTAATAAAAACAAAAAAGGGAACTTCAAGGCATGACCTTTTGAAATTCCCCATATGATCCTTTTTTGATGGCTTCTGTTCGCGAAAGGAGAAGGAGAAAAACAAAACGACATCTTGCCAATCGCAAAAATACACCAAAGCAGGCACAAATGCAAATTTTGCAGCGAAAAACTTGCAGAGTTTCACAAATCTAAGCAATCTCTGCGATCTGTACGGGTTACGCAGTTGGATTGTGCAGGCCCGCATTCGTTTTGCCCCTCCTCTCCTCTTCAGATAGCGAAGCCTTTTACCGGACGCTTTCCCCTCTTTTCCGGGAGAGACGCATGGCAATCAGTTCTTCGGCCAGCGGTTGTCGAGTGCCGCGTTGCCTACGTTGATAAGCTCGGCAGAGAAGGTGAGCGCGATGGTCATCGGCACCTCATTGTTCACGTCAAGCGTTTCCTTGTAGTGTACGATGTACGCGTTCTTGAACTCGATTTCCTTCATCTTGGCGTCCTCTTCAATCTTCTTGTAGACGATTTTTCCTTCCACCTGCTTGAACTGGCTGTTCAGCATGGCTTCGATGGTTGCCGTGTCCTCGGTGGATTCGATGACTACCGAAACGCGCCCTCCCAGAATGTTTGAAGAAGGTTTCCCTTTCGAATCTGTCGTACGACTGAATTCATACTCGGAGTGCAGCACGTCATATTCCTTGCCTGCAAATTCCAAAGTGGCTCTAAATGATGCCATAATTAATAGGTTTAAATTGTTAGACAATATTTTGAGTTCGCTGTTTCTCTCTTCAGAATCTTGCCGCCTTGGACAGGAAACAAAAAGAGAAAACTTCAAAAGTGATTTTTTTAGATTTCCTCCGGTTCTCCCCGACGGCGTCTGCTTGGTTTGTAAAAGAAAGTAGAAGAAAAAAATAAAAACGCCGTCTTCGTCAATCGCAAAGATACGAAATAGAACTGAATCCCCCTACATTTTGCCGATTTTCTACGATGATTTTTCCTCAAGTATTGCTGCCGTCCCTTCAAAAGTCTTGAATTTGACCTGCCCTGATAGCTATCGGATTATGTTCGTTGTCCATCATGCCGGATTCGTTGTTTGGTTACGCTTAGCAAACTTTGTATTCGTTGTTATAGATTCTTTGTTCAAAGACAAAGCCGTGTGCCAGCGGTTCATGGGCACGGATATTGGAAAAGATTTTCTGCGGTTTTCTGAAAGCGCCAATTGATCGTGTCATATAGCTTCCTGCCTTGCCGTCTGTCAGTCGGCATGAAAAGAGGGCGACTTTCTTTTCGTAGGTGTCCAAGAAATCGTTTACGCTGTAGAATTTTTCAATGGAGATTTCCAGTTGCTTCTTTGCATACGCCAACTTTCCTTCTTTTGCTTCTCCTGTTGCCGGAGAAGTGAAAGGCATGACATATTGTTTCTCGCTTTCAGTCAGTTCATTGAAAACGATAAAATCATATCCGGCTATCGGATTGATGATAAAGTCACATTTCTGCCCCATGCCTGCGGCAGTATTCCGAAAGATGTTTATGTAGTGCTCAAAGTCGATAATCTCAACCGACACATCCGAATTGTTGTGAATGACAGAAACACCGTGACCGGTATACTGTACAATCTCCGGCTGACCGTCTCGTATTTCGAACTTGCCCTTCGGTCGCTCTTCTTTTCGGATTTTCATGGCATTATCGTCCCATTTCAATCCAAAATGGGACGGATAGTCCTTTTTAAGGAAATCAATCAGTGCGCTGTCCATACTTCATTCCTCCATACTTTCATATTCAGCGAAGATTCGTTCCATAGTGTCGGACATGTCGTATGTATTGATTACGTATTCCTTTGTCTCGTTGTCCGTTGCCATCAGTGATGTAAGGGTGCCTTCATGCACGCGATATACAGCGATATTCTCCTTTTCGAGGAATGGATAGTTTTTCCTTGCTTTTTCAAAATATCCGGCACGCAACAGGACATTCAGATGATTGACAATGTAGGGACTGTGTGTGGCTATCATTAGTCCTAATTTACGGTCATCGCTGTTCTTGTGAAATGCTTCACCGATAAGATTGTTTATGAGGGCTCTCTGTGCCTCCGGGTCAAGGCTCAATTCGGCTTCTTCTATATGGATATGCACATACTTTTCCAGATCGCTTTGACTGATTTGGGGAGTAAATTTTTCAAGCCTGTCTTGTTTATATAAATAGTTCAGTACAGAACGCTGGAAAGCGTCCTTGAACGAAAATTCTTTGGCGAAATAATGAACAATGGCGACTAAAGGAGCTGATGTTTGAATACCGGAAGAAGCATACCTCAGTTCCACAGACTTGATGTCTTCTTGCAGGGATTCTATCATGAATTGTTTGGGCTTATTGCCGGATTTTTGGACTTTCATCTTTAAGTTTAGGTAATCCAGCTGTTGCTCCTTAATGACATCCGTAGCATCATTGAAGTCGTTGAAGGTCTCATGAAAGAAGAACCCCAGGCTTGCACCTTTGAGCGTGGCTACTTTGGATGCCCAGGTCGGAATTACACTTCGTGTTTCAGAGATATACGACTCTTTGAAAAATGTCAGGTCTTCATTGGGTATCTGGATGTCCGACTGCAAACTTTTTTTAGCGTATGACAGCGTATATTGGTTGCCGTTTATTTCCACGGTATAGCGTATCTCTGTTTCTGCCGTTATCATGCTTTCCAAGCCGTCTTGGAGCAGAGAGTTGAAACGCAGTTTGAACGGCGAACGGGTTATCTTTGCATTCTTCAGATACGAGCGGATATTTACCATTTTGTAGATATAGCGCATCAGCACGACAATCTTCATGATGGTACTCTTACCGCTGGCTGATTGACCAATAAATATGGTCAAAGGCTTAATGTCGTTTATTTCCACGTTTTTAAGTGGACCTAAATTCTTTATGATTATAGATTCCTTCATGATTATATAGTTCTTTTATAATAGACAAAGATAGCGATAATTAATGGATTACAGATACTTAAAAACCGATTTTTATTAAGAGCCTGTTTAAAATTTCCAATAAGTAATATTATATCAGGCTCTAAGTTCTTCTTTTCAAAATATGAGTTTTGACGCTCTTTTGATTTTCATTTATTGCTTGAATAACTGTGGAGTATCCATTTTTTTTCAATAAGAATATATTTTGCTGAAAGTTTTGTATCTTCTGCTACTGTCCATATTAAATCTTGTACTTTTTGACCTTTATCATTTTCGGAAAATACTTTTTGTGTAGGATTCCCAAATAGTTCCATTGCCCGTTGGTAAGAAACCGTTTCAATAACCGATAACTTTAATTTACCATCGCCATCGGGTAACCAAAGATTTTCAATTAGGAATAAACGCATATCCTCAATTAAATCTTCTGCTACAGGCTTTAACGTAGGTAGTTTTCTCTTATATTTTTTGATATTCTCAACAAAGAATGGGAAAAAGTGCCTGCCCATAATCAACCGTTGCATTGAAACATTATTCTTGTATGGATTAAATTCATCTAAAGATATTATCAAATCCATTCCTAACCAACTATTTTGCTCTTTATAAAATCTAACTTTTGAATTAATCCCTTTTACGGTGTACAATGCTCTAAAACAAAAAGCGAACTCAAAATCTATTTGATTATATTTAGCTTCTATTGTTGAAGAAAATGCCAGAAGCTCTTTGGCAATTTCACTAACTCTTATATATCCGGGTGAATCTATCTGAATACTTATTCTTTCCATTGTTAATGACAACATTTATTACCTGCTGGTTTATGACCAAATCGTTTTTTAAATTTCTTTATACGGCTTGTCTCAAAATTTTGGAATGATGACTTTGCCGATTTATTAGGAGAATACTGTAATGGCTTATATTCTAAATTATTTTGTTTTAGCCATTTTTGAGTGTATCTATTTTGAATTTCAGTACCATCTTTTCTTGTTCTAAAATTAGTTGTTTCTCCTATTTTCCAAGTATCTCCCTTGTTTAACCACGTCTTACCAATAGGCGAATTACTTCCCCATTCATACACATCATAATAACCATTTGTTGTTGCAATTAATTTATATGCTTCTGCTGTAAGTCCAAATGGGTCTATCCAACTGTTCGAATCGTGGACATAACTGTATAAAGCCATTCCACCTGCCAACCCTATCGGATCTTGACTGATATAACTACCTGTATTTGGGTCATAATATCTGAATCTATTGTAACATATCCTTGTTTCGTTATCTTCATATTCCCCCTGATACCTGAATGGAATAAAGCATTTTTCTCCTGCATATTCCTTCGCGTCCCCGTACACATCCAGCAGCATCTCCCAGACAAGTTTTCCCCTGCTGTCGTATGCCTGCGTGGGCGTTCCCAGATAGTCATGCACAATCGTGTACCGTTCCTGTTCCGTCACCTTGGCCACGGGGGTGAAGCTCTGTCCGTCATACACCCATGTGATGACGTTTTCAAATGTCACCTCGCGGTCATAGCCCTCCCGTCCCATGTCGTCCGTCACAAGCCTTGGCCGTCCGTCCTCCCTGCATTCCCATTCATGGAGCAGCACGTTCCCGTCCCAGCAGAACATCCTCGCCGTTCCGTCGGAGGTCTTTGCCGTGCGCCTGCCCAGCGCGTCGTACTCGAATGTCACGGTCTTTCCCTCCGGCGTGACGACGCTCTCCAGCATACCGTTTGCCAGCCACGTGTAGCAGGTGTCTCCCGGCTGCCATGCCTGCCCGTCCTCCGCTTTCGTTTTCTCACCGCCCGTGAAAATGCCCAGGAAACCGTGCCTTGTCTGTGTCTTTGGCGCTTCTGTCAGATTTCTCCGGCTCTTGTGCACGAGGTTTCCTTCACAGTCATAGCTGTAGTGGAACTCCCCGTCGCTCAGCAGCCGTCCGCCCCTGTCGTAGGTACGGTCCCTGCGGTTCTCGTCCCGGTAGATGTTCCCCACCAGGTCGGGAGTCCGGAAGATGCGGTCGAACATGCCGTATTCCCCCCGTATGAGGTTTCCTACCGAGTCGTAGTCGAAGATGACCGGTTCCGACGATTGGTTGCAGCGCATCGACATGAGCCTTGCGCCCACGTCCCATCTGTAGCTTCGGAATCCCGTATGCCGTCCGTCTGAATGCACGTGGCGCGAGCGTACCATACCCGTGTCGTCATAGTCCGTTGCGATGCGAATGCCTCCCGTGGCGAAACGCTCCACCTCGCGTCCGGCGTCGTCCCGTCCGATACGGCTCTCCCATGCCGGGGCGTCTTCCTTGCCTCCATGCGCGTTCACGCCGCTTACCAGCCCGAAGCCGTCATAGTCCAGTCTCACGTCCGCTCCCAGCGAGCTCCTTACCCTCGTGCGGTTCCCGTAGGCGTCGTATTCCGACTCCACGGAGGTCACTTCCACGGGTTTGTCTCCTCCGGGCAGTTCCATGCTCTCTCTGGTGATGCGCCCCGCCGCGTCACGCTCCAGCCGGATGCGTGCCGATGCGTTTGCCGCCATCACCAGGTTGCCGTTCTTGTCGTAGGAGTATTCCTCCCTCGTGCCGTCATGGTACGACACGGTGCTGACACGCCCCCTGGCGTCGTACTCGTAGGCGGTGCTTCTTCCTCCGGGCCGTTCCACGCGCACGGTCTCCCCGGCACGGTTGCGTGTGTAGTGGCGCGTCATGCCGTCAAAGCCCCTTTCCGTGCATACCTGCCCGGCCTTGTCTCGGATGAAGCTGTACGAGTCGCCCCGTTCGTTCACCACGTCCGTCAGACGTTCCATCCTGTCATAAAGGAATTTCACCTCACGTTCGCCCTCCGTACGGGTGGCGAGGCTTCCCAGCGGGGTGTAAGTCATTCTTACGTGGCGGTGCGCGTCCCGTGCCTCGGTCACGCTGTCGTAGGCGTCATATCCCAGTTCCACGGTGTTGCCGTCATGGGTGTACACGCGGGTGACACGTCCCAGTGCGTCGTACTCGAAGCGGTCGGGGCGGAGCAGGGGCGAGTGCTCGGCCGTCACCTGTCCCCTGCGGTCATAGTCCCACCGTCGCAGGGTTTTGCCGTTTTCCGTCCATGACACGAGATTGAACTGCCCGTCGTAGGCCAGCTCGCTCACGCGGTCTCCCTGCTGCATCCTGACGAGCATTCCGCTGTCGTCGTAGCCGAAGGCCGTCACTTCCCCCGTCGGTCCGATGGTGCGGGCTATCAGGTGTCCGCGCTTCTCGTCGTACAGCAGGAGGGTGCGGTGCCCTTCCGCGTCCACACGGATGATGGGTCGTCCCTGCCCGTCATAGATGTACATTTCGCCGCTGCCGTCGGGGTAGGTCACTCCCGTCAGGTTGCCGTCCCCGTCGTAGCTGTAGCCCGTCACGCGCCCTTCGGGGTCGGTCACGCGGTACAGCTCCGAGTGTTCGGTGTATTCATACCGGGTGGTGTTGCCCAGCGGGTCTTCCACAGAGGCGACGGTCCTGTCCGGCCTGTATCGGTAGGTGGTCACTCCGCCCGTGGCGTCGGTCACCAGGTTGCAACCCTTTTCCGGATGGTATTCGATGCGTCCCTCCTGCATGCCGTCCCTGCCGCAGGTATGCACGCAGCGTCCCTTTCCATCGTATTCCCAGCGGAAGGTGTCCCCGTTCCGGTCGGTCTTTTCCGTCATCAGGTGTCCCTCGTACACGATGTGCGTCGTCTGTCCGAGTGCGTCGGTGATGGAGGTCATGTTTCCCTCCCGGTCATAGCCGTAGGAAACGAGCGTTTCCGGCCCTCCCTCCGTTTCGAGCGACAGCCGTGTGATGAAGCCCCGGTGTTCCGTCTCGACGCGCACCCGCCGTCCGGCTGCGTCCGTGATTTCCGAGGGCTTCCTGTTGGTGAAGGCGATTGTGATGCCGAGCCCGTCCGGGTTCTCCGTCCGGGTCATGCGGTAAGTCAGGCCGTCGTCCCCCCGCAGGTCGAAGAAGGAGGTCAGCCGCGTTTCATGGTCGTAGGCCTCGTAGCCATTCTCCGTGTGCCTCAGGGTCGTCCGTTCCTCACGCAGGTAGAACGTCCCGCCCGTCGGCAGGGCGGGAAAGGCTGCGACGCGGCCGTCCTCCAGCCGGAGCGCCACGGCTTCCTCTTCCGGAAGCTCCTGCACGCACCGGTCATAGACACAATGCACGCCGTGCCCGAGCCATCCGGTGTATACGGAGTCGGAGTACCAGGAGCGTTCCCAGGAAAGGGGGACGGGGGAAGGGAAACGGAAGTCCGTGCCTTCGTAAACGACAACGCCGCCGACCAGGTCTACAGGCTCAAAGCCCATCTTACAGAGCTTTTCCGCCAGCTTTTGCGTTCCCGGAATTTTTTTCCCTACTTTGCCTTGCAAAATTTTTGTATTGAATTTGCTGATGCCTATCTTCTTCAGCGCACTGAATCCGATGTTTCCTGCAAGTCCTTCCAATGCTCCTCCGATATCCGGGATATAGGGGCCGCCGACATACACCGGTTTCCCGGTGCTGCCGGGTATGGAGCAGGAGGTCGGAGCGAACAGGGTGGGCACAAGTTTTTTCTTCTTCGCAGCCTTGTCATTTTCCAGAGTGGCGGACAGGGGAAGCCCGATGTCGTTGCAGGTCATCACCATGTAACCCTTCGGACTCAGGCGGCTGCCGTCGCAGAACACGCCCCTGGAGGAAAAGAAGTTCATGCTCTCGTGGCCGATTATTGAGGGAGTCAGAAAACTCCCTGTAAGGGGAATATGGACGAGCGTGAACAGCATGCCGCTCGTATCGGACACACCTCTTTTCAGTCCGTTTACGGTGACGTTGGTCCCCAGAAACGGAATATAGTCGGCAGGGTCAATCACCAGCCCCACGTATGGGTGGAGTGGATTGTAGGGAGGAGTGGCTGTCATGTGGACGTCAACCCCCGTGACTATCGTCAGATGTGTGTCAACAAGCAGCATAGACTACTACTCTGATTAAGAATATTTATGTAAATATCTATGTTTCATTGCAATAACAAAAAATCTCCAGAGCCTATTCATAATGTGTCTTTTGGTAGCAAGATGGAATCTTTATAAACCTGCATATCTTTGGTCGATAATCTTAATTCATCTCCTGCCTTTTTTAAATTATCAGAAGATTCCTTTGATAAATATACGGAATATGCAATAGAAGCAATCCCTAATATTAAGCTGATCCATATTCCATAGATAGTTATTTTTATACTCTTCTTAGCGGATATCGTCGATTCTTCTGCCGTTTTTACTATTGCATCCAGATTTTGTCTTGCTGTTTTTGTTATGGCATCTAAATTCACTTCTGCTTTTTGCAAAACCTTTAATGTATTTACTTCCCTAATTCTTTCATTAAATACAACATTTAATACATGGAAATATTTAATGGAGTTTTCTATGTTAAACGCCCTTTGTCTATAATTTGACTTATTGGCCGAGATTCTGCATTTACTATTATAAACCGAGTTGTAAATGGAATTAAGATAGGTGTCATATCCTAATGCCATCACATACATACTTGGAAAAGCATAATATTCACGGATTGCGCTTTTATTCTTTTCTTTGGCTTCTCTCTTCTTTATTGTCTGTAGAAAAGCCTTCGCACTCTTCACAAGGTTCAATATGGCTTCTTCATGGCTTTTCAAATAGTGGTGAATGGCCTCATTATCCATATTGTGGATATCTATATCTTTCTTGCTTACAAAAGGTTGAAGAGATGAATCACTTTCACTTTCATGAAATTCATGTATATGATAGAATGATTTTATCATATGATAGATAATTTCAGGAAATGTGTCAGCTGTGAATCTAAATCCATCTTTGCTTAGTGATGCCTCCATGAAAGAATATTTTACAGTCCCGTTATGACTGAAATCTTCATAGTAGAGAGTAGTAAATATAACATATGAATTCTTATCGTTTTCATCCTGAACATATACCTCTATATCCTTGCCATTGCTTAATTTAAGTTTGACTTTAAATTCATCTTCAGGAATATCTGAGATGTTCTCTTCCAGTTCGTTATGGTATGGCTTATTAAACGGTATTTGTGTATGACTAATTGTGGGTATCCAAAGATAGGCAAAACATTTTTCCATATTGAAATGTAAAAAATAAAAGGATAGATGTTTACAGCATCCATCCTTTGTGGTTTATATAAATATCAGTGATAAACTATTTTACTAAATTCATTTCTTGTATATAATCATGACCAAGTTTTGACAAACGCCAAGTTTTTGCAGTTCGTGTAAAACCACATATTATGAACCCGACGGATATAAATTCACGAATTAGATCCTTACTAATATTTTCTTCAAGCCTATTTATATAGCCCTGCTTGCTTTGATAAATCTGAATCAAAGCATTTTTCTTTTCGCTGTTCATAATGTTGTATTTAAAGAGTTAATAATGTGATGAACATTAATCATTTTGCTTACCTTCATTTGGCTGCCATTAACTCAATAAATGACCATCCTATCCAAATGATTGCAAATTTAATCATTTATTTTTCAACCTACAAGTTTTTAAGAAGTTTTTTCTTTTTGTTTGTAGATTAAACACTCACTAATCTGTCATTTCCAACAGTTTCCCGTTACTGAAGCTTATTGTGGTGCCCAGTCCGTTCGGATTCACTGCCTTTGTCATGCGGAAACTCCGTCCGTTACCTTCGCACATATCAAACACATAGGTCATCCATGTGTCATGTTCGTATGCCTCGTAGCCTGTTTTTGTATGCTTCAGGGTGATACGTTCTTCATGGGGGTGGAATTCTTTGCCTTTAGCTATGGTTAGAAATGCCGCAGCCCGTCCGTCTTCCATGCGGATCGCCACTGCATCGTCCTTGGACAATTCCTGTACAGTCATAGACATAATGCACGCTGCGTCCGAGCCATCCCGCGTAGTGGGGAGTATCATGACCGCTCCCATGACAACGACACCGGAGAAGGAAACAGGAAGTTCAGTCCTTCTTAAACTACCACGCCGCTTACTATATGTACCGGATCGAAACACATCTTACAGAATTTTTCGGACGGTTTCTTTTCCCAGTCTTGCCTTTTCCCATGGTGGCCGACAGCAGAAGTCCTGTGTCGTTACAGGCCATTACCATGTATCCTTTCGGACTCAGGCGGCTGCCGTCAGAGAAGGCACTCTGCGGCGAATAGAAGTTCATGCTTTCATGTTCGATGACAGGTGCCATCGCAAAGGCTTCTACCAGTGGAATATGCGACATGGTAAGCAGCATGCCGCTCGTATCGGATACACCTCTTTTCAGTCCGTTTACGGTGACGTTGGTCCCCAGAAACGGAATATAGTCGGCAGGGTCAATCACCAGCCCCACGTATGGGTGGAGTGGATTGTAGGGAGGAGTGGCTGTCATGTGGACGTCAACCCCCGTGACTATCGTCAGATGTGTGTCAACAAGCAGCATAATTGTTTTTTCTGGTTGCTGGTACTAAATTGATTGTGTCATCGTGTTTAATTTCGTCGTCCATACCATGCTACCAGAAGCGAACTTCCCACCAGTACGGCCACGCTTATTATCCACAAATAGATGTGCACTTTTTTCTGGTATTGTTCAGTGGCATACGCTTGCTGCTCATTATGTTTTATCAATGAGTTGATCTGTGCTTGCTGAGTACGCAGCAAGGCCAGCATTTTTTCATTGATATCCTGTTGTTCACCCAACGAACGGGACAGGTTCTTGAAATTTCGGTTTAACGTGTATTCTTCCTGTATATACCCCATTGTCCGTACCTGAAGGGTAGGCAAACTTATGCTGTCCGGCTCTAATATCGCCTGTTGTTGCGTGTTGGGCATGACATTCTGTTCCTTGGCATAATGGTTGAAAATCAGGATACCTACAAGGATTCCGCTTAACAGGAATGCTATTAACGCGATGATGACGAAAAAGAGGTTGTTTTTAGATGAAGTCTCCTTGGAAGAATCACCTTGCGGTTGAATGGAAGCTGTCGCAAGACTCATTTTAGATTGGGGAAGGGTCTCTTCCTCTGTCTCCTTTCTTTCCGCTTCCTTGCGCTTTGACATTTCCAGAAACTCACGTTTGCTGATTTGGTATTTGTCTCCTTGATACAATACTACTTCGTTTTTCACCAGCCAGTCCAACGCTTCACGCACGCTGCGTTCCGTGACTTTGATGTTCTTGGTGCTCCAATATACTTCAGAGCATGTTACCCATACGGGCTTGACAAGAGATTTGTTATAGAGTATGTCCAAAACCTCTTCCTGTAATTGTTCCTTTGTCTGTTCCATTTTCTTTCTAAGGTAATAAGTTTTTGGGAATAAAATAATAGGTCTCTCCGCCCATTGGCACGGCTTCAAAAGATTGCTGCAGATACATGCCTTCCAGCACTTTCAATTTCTCAATTAATGATGGATAGATAATGTGAAAGCCATTTTCTCTGCATTTTCTTGATTTCAGACGGCGGATTTTCAATTGATGAAGCAATTCTTCTTTCACAGGAATTCCTGTTCTGTAATAGAACAGATCTGCAATGACTGCATTTCTTTTCAACAGTTTCCGGTGATAGGACCGGTTAAGGTCTCTCCGCTGTTTTCTATATACTTTACGCAGTACCCGGAACTCTTTCTTCTGGATGCTTCCCGAAAATTCGGGTAACAGCCCGCGATAGTTCTGTAACAAGTCTTCGAGTTCCTTTTCACTGAACACATAGCCTTCCGCATAGTTGCAAAGCGAGGAATCCGGAACGGATAGCTTGGCAAAATATGTGTCAGACACACTATTGCGGTTGATGTACTCGATTCGCATGGTATCGGATATGGGTGAATGCCGGAATATCTCTTTCAGGTCCGGGGTTGGGCGGCTGCGCAATGTGCCTAATTTGCTTTCATGATACAACAAAGAGCCCAATACCGTTTCATTGGTAGTCTGAATACTTTGATTGATGGAATCCAGAGCAAGTTCCAGTGCGGCGTTATGCAATATGCCCCTTCCTTTGGGAAATAGGATGCCGCCGGCTGAAAGACTTCGCGAGGGTACGTCAAAAAGAAAAATGTTCGCTTCGTCGGTCTCAAGGTTCCGGAACAGTTCCGGTTTTATCAGTTTGTCATCTACGATGTAATTGCCTATATGATTTACATATTGCTGGGACAAGGCATCAAGCATTGATTTGGCTTGCAGGACAAAATCCTGATAGGGCGTTTCATAAGACCGTTTGGTCTGCACAAACAAAAAGCTTCCCAATTCCTGGCCGGCCTGGGCTATCAAGTTTTTTCTTATCTTCAGATTCTGACTGCTTCCCAATATGATGAACAGGTTCTTGTCAAATGCAGTCTTGTTTACCGTATTCAAGATTTGCTCCAAGGCGGCATTGAGTCCGGATTTTCCGGGGGCGTATGAACTCTGTATGCTGTCGGTTGTGATAAAGTCAAGCCATTCTGCAAAGCCAGAAAGCAGGGAAGAGTAACGGTTGCCCGAATCGGATATACAGGTGGCTGTAAATTTGTACCGCATAGTAGGTGAAAACTTCATTTTCATGTTTTGCAATGTGTTGCAAAACATGTTTGCCATCGTTTGTTCGGTATCAAAATATAGGAAATGTATATTGATTAGATTGTTCTCTCTTTCCATTCGCCTGATGTCTGACGAATAGATGTTGCCTCCTTTTACATTGATCAGATTGTTGTATTGTTTGTTCCATACCAGTATAGGTATGTTTATTTCCGTCTTTCCGTACTCGGACAAGTATGGATGTTTGATATTCCCCGCATAATCGAAAAGGATTCTCGACTGTAGGTTTTGATGGTGGATTTGAAACGTATCTGTGCGGTTGGAGATTCCTGGTATGGAGTCATGATATTGTGTTTCGCCTACCAGAAAAGACCTGTTTTGGCCGACTTCGGCAATCAAATCCGCAGGAATCCAACCCAGTATCTTACGGGAATCATCGTCCAAAGCCGGTCTGTCTGAAATCAGGACGGCACGTTTGCCCTTGTCATATTTATAGGCATATACTACCTGACCGTTCAGCAATCCTCCTTCCAGCTTGTTTTTCAGGAGCGGTTCTCCATATACGTTTAGCGTGTCTCCCCGGAAATGACGCTGCATATCATACAGACGGCTTAAATCCGTGAGTCCTACCCGGTATTTTATGGGCTGATTGTTCTTTGTGCTGATGTAGGCATGGTCGAACATCAGTACATTGTCTGCAGGAACCCATCCTGCATATTCCACTTTTGAAGGCTCTTTGAAATGCCTTTTCTTGGATAGCAGAAAACGGTAAAAGACTTTCGGCTTGCCGATTATGCCCTGGTCGGCACGTACCAGCTTATATGTATTGTTTTCTTCTCCTGCAATGTAATAGGGAACTCCAATATTTTGTTTCTCCCTTTTCCGTTGGAAATAGGGATCTTCATAGGCTTGGTTATCGTTTCTGTCAGAATATACGATCCGATTACTCCTGTCTTTCCTTACAGAAGGCCTTTTGTCCGCATCTGGCTGATAGTTGAATATGTTTTTTCCGGTGGTTCGTGTCCGGTTCCAGGCAGACACCTGCCCCGATACGCGGATGGGGACACCGGCTGCCGTCCAGGCAAGGAGTAGCACAAGTATGAGGTATGGATATGTCTGTTTCATTTTTCTGTATAGCTTTGGGTTACTTGTATGGTGGAAACGCAGTGGATCTTGTCAATAAGCACTTCATCAATGCGCACATGTCTTTTGGTATTGCTTTCAAGAAAATGAAGCCCTTGACAGTAGCCGGTAAAGTCATTGTATTTCTCCCCGTTGACAACTACTGCCACCCTGTCCGCAGGAATACAAAAGTATTTGTTCCGGATGTAATTGTAGTGTTCGTAATATACGGAATGTTGTGAAACGCGTGCGTCAGCAATAGCCTGCAAATGTTTACGGATGTCATTCTGGGCAAGTGTAAGGGAATCCACGACTACGATTTCTTCCGCCTTTTCAAAACGGGGCAGAATGGTAATGTGATGCTTCACCGGATATTGGGTCGTATTGGTCTGCAACAGGATGGTATATTCACCAGGATTTTCATATGTATAGACAACCTGTTGGTCGTAGGCGTCCACCGTACCGCTTTCACCGAACTCCCACAACCAGCTTTCCATTCCGTATCCTTCGGCCGCAAATACAAGTTCTTCTCCTTGGTAACCTTCTGAAACGCCATAAATATGAGGTACGGAATCTATGGCCGCCCGCTCAGTTCCTGATATGACTTTGATGTATTTGTTGACGACATAGCTGTCGTCAATACTCAACGTTACCAGATATTTTCCTGGTTTCTTATAGGCATAGTTGATGACATGCTTGTCTTTTAGGGCATCGCCGTTGCCCATCTGCCATAGCAGTTTTCTTCCTTTGACGGCCATCGTGTCATTTACGATAAATTCCAAAGGCTCGTTCACTTCGTAATGATAATTGTCATTGGAGTCAAAAATATAAAAGTCGACATTTCCCAACTTGGACTGGGAGGGTAACAGGAGCGCTATGATGATGCCGCTCAGGGCAAGGATAGCAAACGCAGTAATGGCAATCGTTCTTTTATTATCCATGATGCTTATAGATTAGCTTTACATTCCTCAAGGTCTTTCTCTATCAGTTCATTGTTGTATTCCAATGCACTCAGCTCTTCCCGTATGTCAAACTGAAATTTCAGGGTCTTGGACGACAATGGCCCGAACATATATCTGGAATTCATACCGTTTCGGACATAAATCTCCTGAAGGTTGAATATCTTCCCTTTTACTTCATCCATACGCTGCACCTGATAAGTATTGAAATCCAGTGAATCAATCTGAATCCAGATTTCAGCGGACTGTTCCGCATGCATCCTTTGTTCGTCAAATATGCTTTCGGAATGATTTATGTCTTTGATCAGATCCGAACTTTCTTTCATTGGAACATCAAAGACGTACTTGCCCAAAATAATGAAAATGAGCAACACGGAAAACACCAGCAATAATGCGAAGCGTATGTTTCCCCACATATTTTCGTCTTTTGTCATGGCTTTTGCAATTTTTCTTTGGTCAATTCCTGATATTTGTCTCTGCACTTCTCCAGTTGTTCTATATTGGACTCCCTTCTTTTCGCTTCACGGTCAAGGTAATCCATTGTTACCTGAATCTCTTTAATCTGTTCAAGCATAATCCCGTAAATTTCGTAATTGTGGGAATAGTCAGCTATCTCTTTTTCCATCAACTGACGTTTCTTCGTTATCAGGTTCTGTAAATGCTTGTGTTCGCTTGCATTCCGTTTCTTGGTTTTCAGGCTGTTCAGGTCACGGAACAGTTCTTCCAACTGGAAATTGAACTCAGCCTGCTTCTTGAACACTTCATCATATTCCGATTTCTTGTTTTCAAGCAATGCTATTCCCTTTTGCGCTGTCACGATGGAGACGCTTCCACATAAAGCAATAATTACCAACGTTACAAAGAATATAATGGAAAATTTCCACTTGGTATTCTTGCGTTCGTCCATATTCGTCGATTCCATATTACTGCCGTTTTTAGTTTACAAGAAAGACCATTTCTTTTTCTTTTCCTCGTGAGCCGCATCGGAAGTGCCTTCTTCTCCTACGACAATGTTTTCCCGCACAAGGCCGATATATTCCAGTTCCCCCATCTTGTGGAACATTTTTTCCAGAAGCAATAAGAACGTCCCTGACGTGCGGAATGAAACGCTAATGTCCGTGTGGTCATACACGATACCGGCCACATCTTCCATACTGCGTGTGAAGTCAGATGGGGTGATGTTGGTCCATTCGTAGTAGTATTGGAGCAGCTCCTCACGCATGTTTTCTGGCATGGTCTGCAAGGCGGACACAAGTCCGTTGGCCAGTTCATTGACGGCCTGAACAAGAAATATGGGAGGTTGATCCTGTGCAATCTGTTCAATAAAGAATATGTGACTGTTATAAAAGTTGTTGAAAGCCTCACATAAGATAAAGGTGTTATTGGCCAAAACATCCCTGCGTTTATCCGACAGGTTACGGCTGTATATGATCCGTATATCTTCTTTGATATTGTGCAGAATATGCGCGAGCTGGTTGATGAATGATTTTACACTGTCATGATAAGCTGATTTCTGCAATGGCGGAATGTACTGGCGGTTGACGGCAAAGGTGTTTCCGTGAGATTTGATTTCTCCTATTATCAGAAAGTTTTTGCTGTAAAAAGCCTTGTTCGCCTGACTTTTCGGAATGACATGCACTTTTACGCTTGGCAATACATGGGGATGGTGCAGGGGTATTTCTTCCGGGTCTGGCTCTCCTACCGGAATCTGTTCATAAGGATTGACTGATACCAGAATGAGAAATTCATTATCCTCCATAGAAAGGAAATTGCCCTCGTTCAAGGTAGCGGTGGGTACATAATCTCCGTACAATCCCTCGTAATAGACAACAGGAAGTCCGCCCCGTGTCAGCCCGTTGCATTTTTTCAGCCGGACAGATAGGGTGTCAAGAGATTCGCCGCTGATATCAAATTCAATGTTGTCGTTTGAGTTATCAAAGGCTTTTCCGATGCCGTAGTTATAATCTGTCAGCTGGTCTTCTGTTCCCTTGTAGAGTGACTCCATCACGCTATAGTAGTTCTCGAAAAAATGATGGGCTGTCAACTTTAGTCCGTTGACCCAATTGACTGGTAAATGTTCTATCTTCATATCCTATTTTTTTGTTGACGTTAATGTGACTCTTCTTATATAGATGGTACGGTTATTTTTAATTTTGTTCTCTTTGCTGCATTTTTGGGGATCCAAAATGCGTATCAATAAAGGATAGTTGGACCATTTGGTCGTGTAAAAAGTCCATCCTACCTTGTAGCCGTCTTTTTCCGTCTCTATTTTGTTTTGGGGGAATCTGCGGTTCTGGTCTTCAATAAACCAGTTGAACCAGTTGCCCAAAGATATGCCATCGGGTAACTTTACAAGCAGCGAGGCATAATTTTTATCGTCAATCTGACGTTTTATCTTCACTTTGACCGATTTAAACTCAAAACTATCTATGTTATCCCAATAATTGCGGTCAAAGGTACCGAATCCCAACTCCCAAGGAACATAAATAGGAGGCGGAATCAGCAGGAACAGTTTCCGGCTGAGCATAATCATGTAAGGGACAATGAACCATGACACATTCAATGCCCCCCAAATGGCATACGGCAGTCCGTTGCTCAAGCGCTCGAATGCCAGATAATAGACCCATCCGCCTAATACGCCCGAGACAAGCAGTAGCAGAATTGTCCCGGCGGTTGACTCTGCCACCCCGATTGATTGAAACAAGTCTGATTCGGTACATCTCCAGAAGATAAATCCAAATCCGATGTAACACAATACTGTGAGAGCCAGTCCGGCCCAAACAAATTCGTTCCGTAAAAGACCGAGAAAACAGGGCAAGGCTATTACTAAAGCTGAAATGAGTATGAAGATAATGGCCTTTTTCATGCTCAGTTTCCGCTTGAGATTCTTCATGCTGTTCAAGACGAAAAGCATGATCATTACAAAGAAAGGTGCCAGCAGGTATTTGAAAAATACAGATAATAACATTTCCATGATCTTACTCGTTTTACAGTTTATAGACTCACATCATATCCCAATCGGTTTTTGCCCAAAATACATTCTATGCGGCCCTGTACTTGATACTTGACGCTTATCTCCCTGAACGAAAGTATAAAGAAGCTCAGGAGGTCGGCGACTAAATCCATTATATGTGGCAGGTTATGGTAATCGCTGGTCAACCGGTCGTGATTGAACATTACGGTAGCTTCCAGGTCATCTCCCTCGCATTCTGCAGGACCGTCTAATCCGAGGTTCTCGCCCAGCATTCCTTCATTTAACGGTGCATAAAGCAAGGCTGTCATGGTGTGCGGAACATATTGAAGCCGGACGTTCAAATCCAATACGACAGAAAAAATACGTTCAATGGCAGGGAGGTTCTCCTTGTATTTCTCCGCATGGCATAAGAATAGGAACAGCTTATACTTCTGGTGTGTGGAAATATCCAGAGGTATATGCAGCAGCGATTCAATCAGGCGGTTCAGGTTTCCTTTCGTGACAGGATTGGTGAAGAAGTTCAAGTCGCGGTCGATGATTTTGACATGTTCCTTAAAGAAGGCGGTGTCAAACGGAACGAAAAATGAAATCTGTTCCTTTTCCCGTTTCCTGTTATTTCGGATGGCATCTACAATTTCTTTGTTGCTCATCCCCGGTGCACTTATGACCAAGGGGTGGAACAGCAGTTCCGGCAGTTGGTGATAGATACTGTTGCGAGCCAGGTGCAGAGTGACAATTTCCTTGTATGTATTGGGAGTCGATAAATAACGTAAAGACGCACTCATGATATCTTTTGAATGAACACGAGGGTTCATGCCATGGCAAATCACCATGATGGAATCCAATAGGTCCTCCCCAAGTATGAACTGTAATTCTTCAAAGAATACTTCTGCTGCGTAATTACTTGAATTACTGCGCTTCAGTCCATTAATTCTTTCTTTTCTGTCTAACGAAGTTCCCATGCCAGTTCATTGTTTCTGAAATTCACGATAATATGGTCTCCCGGCTTTATTTCTTCAGATACGATAAGCCGCGATACTGTCTTTTTGAGGTATGTCCTGATTACCCCGGCAATGGGGCGGGCGCCATACTGGGGAGAAAAGCCTTTTTTTGAAAGATAATGGAGTGTTTCTTCCGACAGTTCCAGGTTGATGTTCTTTTGTTCCTGCAACTGTTTCTGCAAACGGGAGAAATGTAACAGGAATATTTCTTGTGCCACGTTTTCGTCAATCGGAGAAAATGGAACCACCTCGGTCAGTCGTCCTAAGAACTCCGGCCTGAAATATTGCGCCATCACTTCGATGAGTTTGGCTGAGGTCGGAGTGCGTCCGGCCTGTATTTGTTCGGCAATCCACTGGCTCCCGATATTAGACGTGAAAATAATGATGGAATTGGAGAAATCTCCTTCTCTGCCCAATTTGTCGTGTATTTTCCCTTCATCCATCATTTGAAGGAATACATCATATACACTGGAATGAGCTTTCTCTATTTCATCAAAAAGAACGACAGAATATGGCTTCTGGCGGATTTGTGTGACTAAAAGACCGCCTTCTTCATAACCCACATATCCGGGAGGAGCTCCGTAAAGCAAGGCGGCCGAATGCTCTTCTTTGAACTCGGACATATCAAACCGTATCATCGCCGATTCATTGTCAAACAAAAGTTCAGCCAACGATTTGGTCAGTTCCGTTTTGCCTGTTCCGGTCGGTCCCAAGAAGAAGAATGAGCCGATAGGCTTTTTGGGGTCGCTCAGGCCACTTCTTGATTCTATGATGGCATCGGACAAAGTCACAATGGCTTTATCTTGCCCCTTTACCCTTTCGCGGAGTCTGGATTCAATCCCTAAGAGGCGGTCTTTCTCTCTGGCTTGGATCTTGCCGATAGGAATGTTCGTGCATTCTGCCACGATAGCTTCTATTTCGGCTGTAGTTACCTCCTCAATACGCCTGGATGAAATATCCTTCAAGTCGGATAATGTCTCTCTTATGCATTGGATTTTCACCTCAGCATCGTCTTCCTCATTCCAGACATGGGTTGCTGGCAGTTTCGAGGTGATGACAGACCCCACTTTGTTGAATATCATATGATACAATAGTTTCAATTCCGAGTCTTCTGCCGGCTTGCCTGCTTTGTCTGTCAGCCGCTCTAATTCTATTTCTATGTTTTCTATCGTATTCTTGGCGTTCTTGTTGCACAGCCGCACTGCCGCTGCGGTCCTGTCCAGAAGGTCAATCGCCGCCGATGGCAAGTTGTGTTCCTTAAAATAGCGTTTGGACAACTGGATTGCATTGGGAATGCAGCCGTCAGATATGCCTAAGCCATAATGCCCCTCAATTTCCTTTTTATGTAAATTGAGCGCACACAACAAAGTGGGATAATTCAGTTCTTCTGCGTTTATGACGACAAGTTTGCTTTCAATGGGATGCTTTTCGATATGCTTGCGATAGGCGTCATTGGTAATGGTCAATATGAGGTTGCAAGCTCCTTCACTGATCTGGGCGTTCAGTATGTTAATCAGTGTGGCTGACTTCCCCGCAGCATTGTTCTCCAGTAATACCTGCAAATCGTCTATCACAAGAGCCACTTGGTCTAGTTGCCTGAGTTTTTGTATCAATGCGACAATCTTCTGTGCCATTTCAGTCTCAGAAGATGTCCCAGCAAGTAGTTTGGCAGCATTTACTCCTACCACAGAAACCTGCTGAATCATTTCATCCTCATTGTTGCAGATTTCTTTTACAAACGAGTGGATGATGGCCGTTTTGCCTATGCCGGAATTCCCGATAATCAGGATTGCCTTGTTTTCCGAACGTTCCAGACATTCCAACATCGTTCTTGTTTCTTTGTCCCTTCCGACTACGATCGCACCTTTTTTGATGGTAGCTTCTATTTTCAGGTTTTCAGCATAGGGGAATGAAGCCAGTATCTGATTTTCTTCCCCCTGATAGGAGCAGGTGGAGGTTGCGGCATCATAATGGTTAAGTATATCTTCTTCGCTGACTCCAAGGAGCTCTATTTGCTGGTGCGAATAGACAACGCCTTCCCGCGATATGGCTGTAAATATGCAAAGTGCATCCACGTAATCACTGCCAAGTTTGATTTTGGAACGTTCAGCTTCCTCAAAGACTTTCAGCAGGTCTTTGTCCGGCTCAACTTCATCCGTGTCGCAATTGGGCGAGGTGTACATTTCCTTACGGGTATCAAACCAGTCGAAAAGATAATCAATATCTTTTTGCATGGATTGTAAGATATCTTTCAATCCGGTGCTTCCGGTCAGCATGGCCAAAACCAGATGAGGCACACCGTATGTGCTTTGCCGGTCCTGCCGCGCCATTGACTGGGCTGTTTTGATGGCAGAAAGCAAACTGGGGCTATAATCATTGTTTGTCATAGGAATTCAATTTTGTAAGATAAATTATATACGGATCTTTCAGCCATATCCTTTTCCAGATAATGCGCGAAAGCGGGCAAATCCGAGAAGTTCCCTGTATTTTGTTTTAGTTTTATTCCTATCTGCATGATACGGACAAAACCTTTCTTCCTTTCTGGAGAAATGGCGACGCCGTCTTTGATTTGTACAGATTCAACACTGTTCCCGATTTTATGGAAAATATAATTCTGAATATCTTGTTTGGATACGATTCTGTCCCGGCTTACAAGTCCATACCTGAGGCTGTGGATCAAATTGGAATCTTCCGTATGCACGGCACCTCCCTGAACGCAGGTTCTGAATGCAATGCTTGAAGCGTCATATTTCTCCATATTAAACTGTTGGATAAAAGCCCTTTCATCCAGGCTGTTGGCCATATTCCCGGCAGTGACCCAATATTTCACTTCGGCACTGACAGCATCGGGAGTAGGAACGGTTAATGCAAATACCCGTTGTTTCCGTTCTTCTTTGCTTACGTTCTCTACGCTTTTCTCCACTTCGGACAGTTTGGTGAACAATTCCTTTAATTGTGCGGTAAGCATATCCGGATTCAGTGCAGAAAAGGCGTTGCCGTCTTCTCGGATGCGTTGTAAAATTCGAGTGATCAGGTCTATGGCATTATCCGAATCAAAGCGTTCCAAGTCTCCAAAATACAAATCAAAAACTCCTTTGGGGGTTTCTTCATATTGCTGCAAGCGGTTGGCGTATTCCTTCCCGGTATTGTCACAAATGGAACGTATATTAAGGAAATAGGAGCCTTTGGGACAAGGAAGGGGAATAAACCGTCCATTACTCGTAAAACTATGCTGCCCATACATCATCTTCCTGTTGACCACAGGATAGGTATTCAGATATATGTTCAGTGACTCAAGGTGATTGGGCATGCAGAATGCTTCCGGCAATTTTATTTGGAGCCAGAAATATTCTCCTTTCATGTCTATGTCCTGATTCACGGGATTGGCTTTTGGGAAAAGCCCCAATACCGGTTTCCGTGTCTTGTCTGCCTCTCTGATGTTTACGGTGAAATAGAAGTCGCTATAAAAATTTCTTATTTCATCAAAATAATGGGCATTCTTGAACGGGTCTTGAACATTTAATCCTTGGCTGGCGTGCAGTCTTTTTCCTGTGCTATCATAAAAGTGCGTCATTGGGAAGAATGTAGCCAATGACATGTCTTGAGGAACCAGGCAAAACGTGATCTCCTGCAATTCCTGCAATAGCTTTTCTTCAATGGAAATTCCCAGCCAAATGACATAGGAGTCAATCTGTTCCTTTTGGCTTAAAAATAAGGACGAAGCAATTTTCTTGTCAGAAACCATTTTAATGGTATCTCCCCATGCGACCAGACGAAGTTTGGCGTTAACTAACGGGCAGCTGAAAAGAGGAGTAAAAAACACCTGGGTACTTTCTTTCCCGAATATGAATTTTTCAGTATAAAAATGGTCTTCTGCGCTTAGCATGCAGAATTCACTGCCATTAGGATTTACAGACATTAAAGCATGGGCAGGCATAGGCAAAGACCATTTGCTGTCAATAAGTATACGGGACAATTGATACAGCAGGCGTGAATCCGAAGCCTTTACATCCTGATATAGCTGAGCCACTTCATAAGCAAAAACATCCAGCAGCAAATCGACTACCGGATCCATGTCGCGCGAGTCGCTGATGCCCCATAACTCCATTGCGTGCCTTAATATTCTGTCTTTTATTTCAATATATCTGTTGTCTGGCATAGGCTTTGAATATGATTTATTGTGAAAGAGGACTTATATAGACAAGCGTGCTGAAATAAAACGGCTGGTCTGTTGTCCTGATTTTACCCTTGACTGTAATTTGGGCTTTCCTGCGTACATGGACGTTTTTCTTGTCATCGACATTGATTTCCGACAAGACAACGCTTACGTCCACATCATCCAGTCTCTGCTCATAACGGCTGATAGCCTGCGCAAGAGATTCCTGGACTTTATTCTCCCAATCACTGATTTTTACCAGCTGGCTGAATTCAAGTTCCCAAATCTCAGAACCATAGCTTTCCTTCCCGGTCACTTCTCCATAATGGGAAACGATCAGAAGCATTATCTGCTGTGCTATGGATTCCTCGTAGGAACAACGCTTTAGCCTCCCGGTGACAGCAGAATGTAAATCTATCGGTATTTTAAGGTAACTCATGTTATTCATTAAAGTATATCTTGGCACAAAGATACTGTTTTTTATCAAGAGCCCGACATGCTACTCGAAAAATATTCTCGAAAAATTTGATGGGATGGGATTAAATTTGTATATTTCCGCCGTCAAACAGATTGGAAACGTTCAAAAACGATATTAAACAGATGGGACAAAGCCTCATCTTTATCGTGTCTTTGTCGAACTGGCGTGCATAGGGCTTTCTCTATATGGGTTTGATTGCTCATTAAGAAACGGTTCCATTTGTATGCTGTGTGCTGGGCTTTAGTGCATCTTTGAGATTTACTATAGGTTTAAACAACTTCAATATATAGCTTTATGAGTAATATTGAAAATTTGGGATTGATACCCTATCTTAATTCACAATTGGCTTCTGCATGGCGTATGGCTGCTGATAGTTCAAGCTATGCAGAAACGCCAGAACAATATTTGTGCAGAACGATAAATATGTCGCTCAAAACAAATCCGCAAACAAAAGTCGAATTGGAACTGTTTGCCCAATAAGCAATGAAGCAGTTGCTTTCAAATTCGATGCTGTTACGGGAGAATGGGATTCCAACAGATAATGTTTTTTCCCGTTTAGACAATTTTTCAAATGTATCAGGCAAACTTCTCAGTGGTGCCGGATTTTATGCCGGTTATAAGCAGTACGACCTTTACATTGAAGCCGAGTGGAACGGGGGCGTGGGAAAATGGAAAGGGAAAAACGGTGTCTGGTATATGGAAAAAGTGGAAGGCAAAAGGTCTTTTTGGGGAAATCAATACACCGGTTTAAGAAAAGATATAATTGCTGAATCTAATAAATACTCCAAAATAGGATATAAATTATTTAGAATAAGCACCATTATTTCTGCTATACAAATAGGATACGCTTTTTCTGAAAATAATACCGGAGATGCAGTTAAAAGCTTAGCCGACATTGCGGTAGGCGTTATAGCCACATGGGGCGGTCCAGTAGGATGGGCTATCAGTGGCATTTATCTGTTTTTGGATTTAGCAGGAGCATTTGAACAAAGACATTCTCGGAGTGTATCGTCTTACGCCAAAAAAACTTTTATTCAGTTGCCGGATAATACCTATGTTAAACTTCCAACTGTGCCCTCTTATATGCGTCAGAGAATATCGGCTACCCGCAAACCTAATGCAGAGTTCAGACAAGGTCATAAAAGATATTGATATGAACGTTTGGAAATACATTTATATAAAATTCTTTGAAATTCGGCGCAAAATAATAGGGAAAGACGGTGCGGACGAATATGCGGCAATGTTGTTTGTGTCGTCACTTGACAGTTTGTTATATTGGGGGATAATAACTTTTACAGATGGATTTACTGGCTATCATTTACTTCCTGAACACAAATTTCTGTATGTGCTTCTTTTTCTCGGTGGCGCTTTAATTATTGATAGACTTCGTTACCGTACAATGTGTAAAGATGGAGCTTTCGAGCGTATAAAAAAAGAAGTTGAAGAAGAACCTCGGAAAATTTACTGGGGGATATTTTCGCTGTTGTATATTCTATTTACGCTTGCTTTTTTTATATTGTCAATGTATTTGTGGGCTAAAAAGATGATACCGGTTTTAGTTTCATTATGATAAATATTTATTTTTCATTATCAATGAAAGATATTAGGAATGTATTCTATATTATTTTCAAGAGATTTTTTATTGCAGGAATGCCATCAGCTTCTGCCAGCAATGCTGTATTCAGACAAGGTTATAAAAGATACTGATATGAATGTCTGGAAATATATTTATATACAGTTCTTTAAAATCCGACGCAAAATAATAGGCCATGACGGTGCGGACGAATATGCGGCAATGTTGTTTGTGGCATCTTTTGATGTGGTATTGTATTTGGGAGTAATAATGCTTATCGATAAATTAACGAATAATGTATTATCAATAAAATATGAACCATTATTTTTTGCTCTTTTTGTATCGGGGATATTAAGCATTGAACGGCTTCGTAACCGTTTCATGTGCAAAGGCGGAGCGTTCGAGCGTATCAAAAAGGAAGTTGAGGATGAACCTAAAAAATTGAAATGGAATATTTTATCCATTCTATATATGGTACTTGTGGTTGCCTTTTTTTATTTTGTCGCTACGTTAGGAAATACAAATTAAACTTTTAGGGCTGATTATCAATGGTAAATCGGGAATAAAATGAACGTTTACAAATATATCTATATTAAGTTTTATAAATTTCGTCGATGGATGTTGGGTAAGACACTTGCAGAAGATTTTACATCATTGTTGTTTGTTGTAGGGCTTGACTTTTTGTTATATTCGGGGATTGTATTTTTGACAGATGGATTAACAGGTTATAATTTGCTTCCTGACCACAAGCCTTTGTATACACTTATTTTTCTCTGTGGAGGTTTTATTCTTTGGATGATTCATAACCATACCTTGCGTAAAAAGGGAGCTTTTGAGCGTATAAAAAAAGAGGTTGAGGAAGAACCCAGAAAGTTTTTGTGGGGAACACTCTCGTTGTTGTTTATTCTATTTACGCTTGCTTTTTTTATATTGTCAATGTATTTGTGGGCTAAAAAGATGATACCGGTTTTAATTCCATTTTGACAAGTAAATACATTTGAATAGACATTTATTGATTCATCCTCCACTGGAAGGCATGGAGTACGCTTTATTGCGGATAATATATTGGCAATATCATTATAGGGTTATTACCTTTTATAATATAGCAAACCCTGATTTTATCAGTAGAAAAACTTCTATCGCAGCAGTAACGTTCAAACCTCCAATACAAACAAAAGTATAAAAAACTTCCGAAAAACAGCTCGTTTCATATTGATTTTTTATTTTTGCACCCAAATAATGATAAATTATGATCTTGTACTAAATAAGATAGTGCTTATGAACGTATTAAACAGTTTGTCACAGTCTATTGCAAAATCACTCTTTTTATGGTTTTTGGGGGTAACATTATTCATCTCGTTCTTCGTTATGGATGATTTCTGGGAACGATGGATAAATAAAATATGGGTTGATCCGGTCATGAGCAAATTTGATGGGCATGAATGGTGGACAGTCATCTTGTATTCCATGCTTATATTAGGGTATTACGTTTATATATACAGAAAAAGTGAAAGTATAAACCTTACTAGAATTGTCTGCATTGGTGTGGGGACCTTGCTTTACCTGATTTGTTTCCTTTCAGGAAAATGGGATTATACCTCAATAGTAGAAGGTTACAGATGTACAGCCTGGAGCAATCTGCTGTTTTTGCTTCTTGCTATTGGAGAACTTGTCCTGTTGATACATTGGTGGTATGGCATGAAAAGAAATAATAAAAACGAGGATTTATCAAAATTGGAAATAGAAAAAAACAGAGAAGTTTCCGATGCGTATGGACGTCTTCCATTGGTTGAAACTACCTATAACATAATGACAACTTGCTTTTACAAAGAAGGAAGTTTTGCATTGGCTATAACAGGAACTTGGGGAAGCGGTAAAACCACATTCATAAATAATCTGAGAGGCAAGTATAAAGCAAATACTGTCAGACAGAGCATCATTGATTTTGAACCTTGGAAAAATGATACTCCTGATTCCATTGTCAGAACATTTTTTACATCGTTACGCAACGAATTGCAAATCTACATCCCGAACATGTCTTCGGTATTCAATGATTATATTCAAATGTTGCTGGATGAAGAATCCGCCAAGCCATTGAAGATATTGAACAAATCTTTTCAAGAAATAATTGGTAATCAAAATCCTTATGAGACAATCAAGCAGAAATTGGGAAATACAAAGCATAAGATTGTAGTTTTCATAGATGATATTGACAGATTGAGCCCGGATGAAATAAAGGAAGTGTTGCGTCTAATCAGAAATACTGCAAATTTCCCATATATACAATTTATTGCTGCGTATGACAAGAATTATGTATGCAATGCTTTAAGAAACTCAGGAATCGGTGTTCCTGAGCTTTATTTGGAAAAATTCTTTAATGTAGAAATTGCTTTGCCTAAAAGCGAAGAGCGGATTATTTGCCAAGAGCTGAAGAAGGAATTTCGTTTTCCCAAAACTATCAGTGAGATATGGGGAATTGACGCGGAAGACGAAAAAATCACTCAGATGATATATTATACGCCTAACAATCCAAACAACAGCATTATGGGTTGCTATTTACTGCCAAAAGTTTTGCATACAATCCGGGATGTTATCCGTTTCCACAATGCGTTTCGTATGATTGCTCAGGTTTATAAGGACCAAAGGATAGAAACGGAGATCGAATTTCAAGATTTGTTTTACATCGAATTGCTGAGGTACAAATACAATGATTTATATTCTCTCCTTTGCAACAAGCCTTTTGCTCTTTTAGAACTAAATGATGATAAATTTGGATTAAAGAATGATGTCAAAACATGTATTGAAAATGCGGCGCATGGCAATGAGCATGTTGATATCATATATGATATTCTGAATTATTTGTTCAGTTTTAGCGATGGAGTATATTCCATACACAAACTTCGAAGCTATGACAAATATTTTATGTTCAGACTGGATAAGAAAGTTATGACCGTCCCTGAGTTTATGTCATTGGCTTCTAAAAATGAACATGAATTTTCAGAGGCTGTACAAAGTTTATACGAAAATAAATATCCGTTAGAATTTCAGAATACAATAGCGGCACTTTTGAACCAGATTTCACAGCTGCAAAAAGATGAAAATGGCCAACTATATAGTCCGGTAGATTATCGCATGATATATGAAATATTGTCTAAGTTATGCAAGATAGATTTGCCGGCACTAAGGACAGAGGTAAGTGTTGCTATAGGACCCCATTTGGTCCATCTGCGTTGTATTGATAATTTGCATTTCAAGGCATTGCTGAACCTGTATAATTTCATGGAATTTACTTCTGGTAATCATTTTGACACAGATAATTTTCTGCTATTAATTTTAATGCGAGATAATTTGCAATTCAAATTATACCATAAAGTAGGGGTTGAAGAACAAGAAATCGTTCATACTTTTTTGTTGGAAACAACAAATCAGAGTAATATGACTTCAGCCTTGTCCAAATTTATTCAAAATATCCAAAACGATAATATTGCCTCCGAACAGTTACTGATAAAACTGTCTGATTTATCTGATATACAAGTACAATACTTTAAGAATTGTCCTGATAAACTGTCGGAGCTTGGGTTTTATCTGTTCTATAATTGTCAGGACCATATTGACTTACATACAAATCAGGTGTATCTAAAGCAAGAAGCTTTGGATATAATGAAAAATGAAATTCTGAAATGTCCCGAAAATTACTTCAAAAAATTTATTCGTACGGGGCGTTCCTCTAACCCGGAATTCAATACGGTTTCCCCTGAACCATATTGTTTCTCCATATTTGGCAGCTGTGAGAATTTTGAAGAATTCTTGAAGGGTTGCAACAGCCAAAGTCAATATGAAACAAGGGTTAAAAATTATTGGGAACTTTATAGAAATAACAGTTATCGTCCAATTGAATTTGAAGGCCAAGGAAATGTTCAGGAAAAAATCGACAATAATTTCAAAAAGGAAATCAAACAATTAAAGCAATTGCATTATATAAAGAAAGAGATTCTACAGAAAGGATATGTCGAAAAAAATATAAACAAAATGTTTGAATCCAATGATTTATACATAAGTTTAAAGGGAGAAATTTCTCAGATAATGTGTAATATGCCACATAAATAGTGGATTTATGCAGGCAGGTTTAATCAGGGATGCATAGAGCATCTGGAGTAATATCAGAATATGGATATCTCCATTTTCCCCTTCCATCAAAGGTAATTCCGTTTCCGTTTTGCCAGCCGCGTTTCCGCCGGTTTTCGTGAGAATTTTCCGTAACCGGCTTCGCCGGGAAAATTCTCACGAAAAAGAACGCGGCGGCAACCGGAAACGGAATTAAGGAATGATTACAGGGGCAAAACTGCGACCGACGCGATGCATGAATGATAATGGACAGACAGGCAAAGGCCTGTTTTTATATGCAGGGTCCGGGCGAACAGTTATTTTTCAGTTATACATTATTTTCGTTGTTGGGTATTCGACACCATAAAGTTTACAGGGAGCTTCAGCTCCCTCTGCTCTGCATGGCTTTGGCTGCGCACTGCATCCGGCTTTTCTCTCCCCTCCTTATCCGCTTGCTTGTTCTTCCGGCTTCATCCGAATTTAATGGGTTCCCGCCTTTTTCCGGTCTGTTCCATTCTATTTCCTGACACTTGATGACACCTGATGACATGTAATGCCATTTTTCTGAAAATCAAAAGATTATTCAATTCAAGTCCATACTTTTGACGTGTCAAAACAAACCGTTAACGCATAAAACGACGCGTATGACACAGAAAAGAGAAATGGAAAAAGAAACAAAAGCAAAGCGCAGCCGGAAATCTGCCGCCAAACCTGCGGCAGAATCCGCACCCTATGTGGAGCAAGTCAGCGAACTGCTGATGATCCATAACAAAAGCGACCCGAAGGCCGGTGTGCAGACTGTCAGTGAAGTGGATGAAAACGGCAACTGCAAGACCGTGCCTGCTGACGAACGGCACGAGAATGAGTTCCTGAAGTTCGACAAGAATTCGAGCATCCTCGAAAACTTCATCAAGAATTTCTGGAGCCAGTTCCGCGAACCGACCCACTTCCGCCTGATCCGCCTGACTTTCCAGGACTACAAGCGGAACAAACAGGCAATCAAGGATTTGGCAGAAGGCAAACAGACGGACGCAGTGAAAGAGTTCCTCAAGCACTACGAAATCCGTCCGAGAATACAGAAAGAGGAACAAGGCAAGAACCCAAAACAAGATGCAACAATGGCCAAGAAACAGACAGTGAACGAACAGCCTGCGGCGGCACCCCAGTATGCCGAACAGCATACCGAAGTGCAGCAGGCAGCACAGCAGGCACAACAGCCCGCACAGGAGGAGCAGCCGCAAGGTCCATCCTACCGGTACAACGAGAACATGATAGACTGGGAGGGATTGAAAAATATCGGCGTGTCCAAGGAAATGCTGGAACGCATGGGTGTGCTCGATAGTATGCTCAAGGGGTACAAAACCAACAAGCTGGTGCAGCTTTCATTGAATCTGGACGGGTTGGCAACCGTCCGGATGGATGCCAGGCTTTCCTTCATCAGCAATCAGAACAGCGTGGTGCTGGGTATCCATGGCATCCGCAAGGAACCGGAACTGGATCGTCCCTATTTCGGACATATTTTCACCGAGGAGGACAAGAAGAACTTGCGTGAGTCGGGCAACTTGGGACGCGTGGTGGAACTGGATTTCCGCAACAACGGCAATGCCGAACCTTGCCTGGTTTCACTGGACAAGGTGACAAACGAACTGGTGGCCGTGCGCCAGGAGCATGTGTTCATTCCGGACGAAATCAAGGGGGTGAAACTGGAACCCGACGAGATTGCCCGCCTGAAAAACGGCGAGGCTGTCTATGTGGACGGCATGACATCCAAAAACGGCAAGGAATTCAACGCCACCATCCAGTACAGTGCGGAACGCAGGGGGATAGAATACATCTTCCCGAAAGACCAGGTGTTCAACCAGCAGACATTGGGAGGAGTCAAGCTTTCGCCCGAACAGCTCAAGATGCTCAGCGAAGGGCACACCATCCTGGTGGAGGATATGAAACGCAGCAACGGCACCACGTTCTCATCTTTTGTGACGCAAGACCCGGCCACCAACCAGCTGAAGTACACACGTCACAATCCGGAAACGGGTGAAATCTACATCCCGAAAGAAATCAACGAGGTCCGCCTGACGCCGGAAGACAGGGAGGCACTGCGCAAAGGCCAGCCCGTTTTTCTGGAAAATATGATTTCACGCGACGGCAGGGAGTTTTCCTCTTTTGTGCGCCTGAACATGAGCAACGGGTATCCGCAGTATTCGCGCACGCCGGACGGGTTCAACGAACAGCCGGAAGCCAAAATTCCTGCCGAGGTTTACGGCAAGGTGCTTTCGGCCAAGGAGCGGGCGGATTTGCAGGACGGCAAGGCGGTGCTTCTATCCGGGTTGAAAGGAAAAAACGGAAAGGAGTTTTCCTCCTACGCCAAAGTAAATCCGGGTACCGGAGTCCTGAATTTCTACCAGGAAAATCCGGATCGGAAACGGAACACCTCCCGAAACGCGGCACAGGCTGAAACCGACCAGTCCCAGCAGCAGAGACGCAGTGCAAAACAGGCGGTCTGACAGAAACATCATTCATTCACGAACCCTTCTAAACAAGAACAATATGGGAAAGAAAAGCAACTATATTTTTTCAGAAACCGACATGGACTGGGCGCGGCTCCAATCCTTCGGCATCAGCAGACAGCAACTGGAAGACAGCGGCAATCTTGACCCGCTTCTTTCCGGAGAGGAGACGGCCGCCCTGTCCGTCCATTTGAGAACGACCGTTATCGACCTGACGATGGATGCTACCATCCGCCTGGTCCGCAGCACGGATGGGAATGCCCTTATGGAAATCAACGGGGTCAGCCCTGAAAACGGATCTTTTGAAAAATAACGATTGTCAAACCCGTTTCCCCGTGCATCAGGCACGGGGAAACACCAATAACGAATAAAATGAATCATACACTCATACTGACAGACAAGCCCGAAGTGGGCAAGACAATAGCAAGAATCATAGGCGCGGACAGGCGCGAAAACGGATATATGGCAGGCCACGGCTACATGGTGACATGGACGTTCGGCAACATGCTTTCCCTGGCCATGCCGAAAGACTATGGCAAGGCACGCGTGGACCGGAAGGACTTCCCGTTGGTACCGCAGCCTTTCCGGCTGATGGTCAAGCATGTCCGTACCGATGACGGCTGGATTCCCGACATCAATGCGGTCAAGCAGCTCAAGGTCATTGAGAAACTACTACCGGAATGTTCCCGCATCATAGCCGCTACGGACGCCTCGCGCGAGGGTGAACTGCTGTTCAGGCAACTTTACCAGTATTTGGGATGCAGCCAGCCGGTGTTCCGCCTCTGGATTTCCTCGCTTACAGAGCAGTCTGTACGCGAAGGCATGGACCGTATCCAGCCGTTGAACAGGTACGACGGCCTGTTTATGGCGGGCGACAGCCGGGCCAAGGCGGACTGGCTGCTGGGCATGAACGCAAGCTATGCGCTCTGCAGGGCGACAGGCTTGGGCAACCATTCCCTGGGACGGGTGCAGACCCCCGTGCTGGCTGCAATCAGCGGACGTTACCGGGATCGGGAAAACCACATCGCCACTGACAGCTGGCACATTTATGTCAATGCCGTCAAGGACGGCATTCCGTTCAAGTTGCGCAGCGTGGATACATTCTGCGACCGGAACCGTGTCGAAGAGTTCCACCGCGACTGCAGTCATGCCAAAGGGATGCGCGTCACCACCGTCACCCGTTGGATCAGAGAAGTCCCGCCTCCCGCGCTGTACAATCTGGGTGAACTGCAGAAGGATGCCAGCCGGTATTATGGCCTTACAGTCTGCGAGGTGCATGACATTGCCCAAAGCTTGTATGAGAAAAAGCTCATCTCTTATCCGCGCACATCCTCCCGCACCTTGCCGCCTGACATTTCCGCCACGCTTCCGGACATCATGGGAAAGATACTGGCCTGGGACGGACTTCACGACTATGTGCGGGAAACAGGCATCAATCCCGCGCGCCTGCCGGAGCATGTTGCTGGAGGTGACGTCACTGCCCATCCGGCCATCATCGCTACCGGAGTATGTCCCGGAAAAATGGAACTCGACCGGCGCGAGATGCAGGTTTACCTGCTTGTTGTCGGACGGATGCTCGAAGCCTTCCTGCCTCCTTGCAAGGTGGAGTGTACCACGGTGGATGCCGTATGTGCGGCACTCCGTTTCCGTACGAAAACTTTCCGGATAGTGGAAGAAGGATGGCACGGCATATTCGGACGGAAGGGCGACATTGCCCCGGAAGATGCCCGTTTCCTGACCTTACCCGGCATTGCTGCCGGCGAGACGCTGCAGGTTCCCGCATGCAGCCTGGTACGCAGACGCAGTTTGCCGCCATCACCCTATACCGATGCGCAGTTGGTAGAATACATGGAAAAGACGGGATTGGGCACACCGGCCACACGTGCAGCCATTCTCCGCACGTTGCTTGACCGCAAATACATCCGCTATTCAGGCAAGTATATTATCCCTACCCGGAAAGGATTGTATATCTACGAAACGGTGCGTGGCATGAAGATTGCCGACCCGTCCCTCACTTCCGGCTGGGAAGCACAGCTGGAGGATGTGGAACAAGGAAAGTCTGTGCAGGAAACATTCCTGAAGGAGGTGTCCCAACTGGCGGAAGAAGTGACGGATGAGATATTCCGCCTGTGCGGTTCCAAAGAGAAGGAGGTGGAATAAGGATACAGCCCGACGGCACCATGCCCGCTCGGACGGGGCAAATACAAAATAGACAGTAGGAATGCAGGCCGCAAGGTCTGCATTTTTCGTTGGCATGAAAATGTTTTTCCGTTTTTACGCAGCAAAGATACCGGATTGCGTTTTTCACGGGCAAGGCGGCCCCCATGGGGCTTGGTTGGCTGGGAAAAAATCATCCTCGCTTCGCTGCGGTATTTTTTCCCGCCAAGCCTTGCCCGGAAAAAGCGCCAATCCGGTATCCGGCTCTTGTAAAATCGGGAAAAAGCACCCCGATGGGGTCATTCACTTAAAAATGAAAAGAAGATATGAAAACCAGAATCATCAGACACATCGGCAGGACAGCCATGACGCTGTGCCTGCTTACCGGCGCAATCTACTTGCTGCGGCAGGGATGGATGCCCGTAGGTATCCTTGTGGTCATCATGTTGGCAGGAGAAACTGTAGTACTCGCATTCCGTGCCCTGCTACTCTGTTTCAAAGCAGCCGTATGGCTGGTACTATTCGGAATTTTAGGATAAACTGTAAAAACGGAAGAATATGAGAACAATGACAACCACCCCTGCTGCCCCTGTCATGCCCGTTGCATGGCCGCCCCCACATGGTTCGTCACGCCCCGTGAAACGGCGTTTCCCTGATACGGAAGACGAACCGCGTACAATAGGGTATTACCTGGAACCGTTGCGGGACATCGCTTCATGTCCGGACAGGGCTGAACGGCTGAAACGTTTCATGCGGGAAACCGTAGAATAAAATCATCAATAACCTTTTAAATTTCACAAGTATGTTTTTTGAACAGATTTACCAACTGATCAGCACAGGCACAGACCTGAGCATCAACATCCGCAGGATGAATGACAAATTGAATGTGGCGGTCATGCCCCGGAACAACTCCCTGAAAGGGGAACGGCAGCAGCACATGGTGCCCCTTGTCCTCAGCGGGACGCCTGACGAGCTGGACCGGGAGTTCCTGCAGGCGGTCATGACACCGGTAAGAAAGGCACTCGGCATCCTGACGAACCTGGAAGCTTTCGAGAAAGCGGCGGAAAAGACCGCCTCACAAGCCAAGTCCGCAAAACCGGCCGTGGAAAAAGAGCCCAAGGAAGTCCGTGAAAAACGGGAAAAGATGGAGAAACTGCTGAAAAAAGCGGACGATGCGGCTGCGGCGAACAGATTTTCCGAAGCACAAACCTGGTTGAAGCAGGCACGTTTGCTCGCCACGCCCGATAAACAGAAAGAGATTGACACCAGGATGCAGGAGATTCTGCGCAAGGCGAATGCCGGAAGTCTCTTCGATGCACAGGAAACCGGGACAGGACCGTCCGCACCACAGCCTGTGCAAAGCCAGCCCTTAAAACCGCAAGCACCCATGCAATCCCGCCCGGTCAATGAAAATCCTATCCAGCGGACGGACGACGGACAAATGCCACCTCAAGTACCGGCTGGAAATGCCCCCGTTTCACCTGCGCCAGTTCCACATCCTGCTGTACAAGCAGCATCTCCACAGCCCGAATATGGCTGGGGAGCACCGTATGGACAACAGCCGCAGGCAATGCCGCCACAGGGCTTCGCACCTAACGGACAACCATATCCGCCTTACGGGCAGCAGCCTGCATATCCTCCGTATCCGGGAGCTTATCCGTACATGCAGGCACAGCCGGTTGCACCAGCACAGACTCCGCCGTCCCATGCGACCGGGAGAACTGCTCAATTACAACCTCGTGCACAGGAACCGGCTGTAAACTACAGTTTTGACAAGGACGATGAGGAGGACCGGGAACTGCTCCGTGAAGACCCTTATGTCGAATATCCGGACTTCCCGGAAGAAAACCGCATGAAGGACGAGGCACAGCAGGAACTTGAACTGGTATGCTGTTAAATGTACAAAATGAGCTAATGAGCATAAGACCTAAAATATAACAGGAATCCCGGCAAAGGCATGTGTGTCAAATTTCAGCAATCGGTAACATGAACCTTTGCCGGAATCATGAATGAACAACATCATCAACTTTAAAACTTAGAAGATATGGCACTTGAAATCAAAGGACTCAAACGAGTATTCAAGATGAAGAAAGCGGGCTCTTACCTGACTTTGGACGACCCGAATCCGGAAATGGCTCCGGCAGATGTGATGGATTTCTATTCCATGACTTACCCAGAACTGACCACGGCAACCGTGCATGGTCCTGCCATAGAAGAGGACTGTGCGGTGTATGAGTTCAAGACAACCACCGGTGTAAAGGGATAGGATATGGCAAGAGGAAAACGGATTAAAAAAAAGGAGGAAAAGGTATGTGTACAGCTTACAGAATGCCAGTCACAGGATTTGGCACGGCAAATCGTCCGCGAACTCGAAAGCCAGACGGACATCAGCCGGGGGACGTTGCGCAGAAGCGCAAGGCTTTTGCCGCCACCCGGTGCAGTAATGGTTTTCTGACGGAACGGATACATCCCATAGCACTGGATTATTACTTGGAGAGGAGCAATGATACCAGTATGAACCTTACCACGCCGGAGTCTTTCGACTACTTGTACCAATCGGCTGTAAACTATGCCCGCCTGCTGGATGTCCGTCTGCCTTTCCCTAAAAAGAGCCGGAGCCGGTATCCGCGGTTGGACATCGTCCGGCTTTTCGAGGTGATGGACAACCTGGTACCTGAGTCTGTCAACCTGGAAGTGGTGGAGGACAAGCTGGCATTCTGCCTGTACCGCCATCATGACTGGCCGGACCATACGCTTTTCTGGATGCCCCTGGATTTTGCCAGAAACCTTTCCACGCCGACAAGGAGGCTGGTGCTGGAGTTCATCCGTCGCTTCATGCTGCACCACAACATGCAGGATTTAAAGGAAACGTATTACTATGAAATGTCGTGTGACGATTTGGAAAGCCGGCCCAGCTATGACGAGGACATAACACCGCGGGAAGCCCAAGCGATGAAGAAACTGGTGGAATCTTATGAGCAAGGCAGGATCGACCGGATGTTGAAGCGAATGTGGAAGCGTCCGTTCTGTCCCGGATTCTCAAGGCAACTGGCGGAATATTGTCCGGAAAGGGAGGTAGAACGGAAATTGTTGGCACTTGTAAAGGAAGGCACGGTTTTCATCGGCAAAGGCGTGCCTTCCATCATGTCCTACCAGTACGACTGGGCGCACGAGGAGGAACCGGATTTCCGTCCCATCCCATTGTATGAACAGGTCATGCTGGTCTATTCCATCCGTGATGTCTTGGCGGAAAATATGATGGACATCATCAGTTCGGACCAGCGGGAAACTTACAGCCTTTCTCCGGTCACCTGCATGAGGCTCTCTCCCCAAACGGACAGGCTATTCTGCATGGATGACTTCCCCGAGCGCTTTGCCCGCTGGTTCGGGAAGTTTACGGCATATATTGAGCAACATTTCTAACTAAAAGAAGATGAACGAACTGACAACAAAATTACAGGAAATCATGGTGCCCAAGGCGGCACTCATCGCTTATGCGTATGATTCCGGTCCTTATAACTCCCATGACAAATACCATCTCGAACTGCGTCCCATCACACCGGACGGACGCATGGGGGCGGCTGTTCCCGTCAGCCACGAGTTTATCGGGGCACTGGCGGATAACTATTCTGCAGTGGTATGCAGGATTCCTTACGGACGGGTTCCGCCGAACCTGCTGGAATGCAATTCCCGGAAAGGATACGAGAAATATGTCTGGTACAATCCTCCGGGAAAACACCGGATGTTCTTTACCGAGAATCTGAATATCGCCGATGGAGAATTCCATCTTCCGGGCGTTGTGTACAAAGTGGAAAAGGAAAAACTGGACATCTACGCATTCAAGGGGAAAAGACCGGAAGGGAACACGGAACTTTACCGGGCTCCTTTTTTCAATGTCACGCGCAGCAAAGTCTGCCTGGGCAGCACATCGCTGGCCGTTCCGCAGGACCCGACCTATGCCGAATTATTGGCATATTGGGAGAAACGCTTCTGGACAAGCGAGTTCTCTCACTTGGGAGGCCAGTGTAACCCGACGAAAAACAACCTGGTCATCGTCACCGAGAAAGCCCGCAATGCCCCTTTCGATGAAGAGGAACTGCAACCGTTAAACATCAAACTGAAAGATATATTGTCATGAAACAGAAAAAGATACATTATACCGAAAAATACCTGCTTTCGCCACGCCATCCGGTCAGTGTTATCGTTATCGGTGCCGGTGGCACAGGCTCACAGGTCATCACTTCATTGGCCCGCATGGACAGGGCCTTGCAGGCATTGGGGCATCCGGGACTTTATGTCACAGTCTACGACCCCGATGTGGTGTCCGAATCCAATATCGGACGGCAGTTGTTTGCTGAGCCGGAAATCGGTCTGAACAAGGCGGTCGCGCTCGTCACACGCATCAACCGCTTCTTCGGCACGGCATGGACGGCGGAACCTCGACGTTACCCGATGCCTGAAACAGGAGAAAGAAAGAACCGGACGGCGAACATCATCATCACCTGCACAGATAATGTACGTTCACGGCTCACCCTTTGGCGGTTCCTGAAACCTCTCAGAAACAGCATCCGCCTGGATGATAATACCCCCATTTACTGGATGGATTTCGGCAATGCCCGCACCACCGGACAGGTATTGGTCGGTACCGTTCGCAATAAGATTTACCAGCCGGTATCAGAACAGTATCAGCCGACACCGTATTTGAATGTCATTACCGAAGAGGTCAGTTATTCCAAGATTGACGAAAAAGATTCCGGACCGAGTTGTTCATTGGCGGAAGCACTGGAGAAACAAGACCTTTTCATCAACTCCATACTGGCGCAGGCCGGTTGCGGATTGTTGTGGAAGATGATCCGTGAAGGGCGCACGTTCTATCGGGGTATCTATCTCAATCTGGACACCATGCGCATGACTGCCGTCCCCGTCTGAGAAGGGGCAGGTAAGTTCCTAAAAAGACAGCCGTCCGGATCTTGGACGGCTGTCTTTAACAATGGTACGCTCCTCTTTAAGTATCAGGAAGCAGTATCTGATGCATAAGTGTCAACGGATATACTTCTCTCCTCACCATAATTTACAGAACCAGTATTCAGCCTTTCCCTGAATCTACTGTTTTCCCTTTCCGGCGGCTCTTGATAAAATCCCGTACTTCCGAGGCAAGGTAGAGTGTCCGCCCGTTATCGTCCACGCAATAATAAGGTATTCTTTCCTTTTCCCGGTAGCGTGCCAGCGTCCGTTGCGACACGCCGAGCAGTTCCGCCAAATCCACATTGTCCAGAAACTGGTCTCCGTCCAGGCAGTCCCGTTGCCGGTTCATGCGTTCCAGCTTCTTTTCGATACGCGCAAATCCTTCCGCCATCGTATTGATCATCTTTTCAAGCAGTTCATCGTCTATATAAGGCATAATTATTCCTCCATGATTTTAATAAGTGATACAATAATCACTCCTTCCGTGCGCACATGGGGAGTATATGCCATATATAAGTGAAAATTTTGTGCCATCAGAAGCAATCAGAACGGCCTATTTTATACACAGTTGATACACAAACAATTAGCAAATCCAAAATTTGTTCTTCATCGTAAAAGTGTAAACCACGGAATCGTAAACCCTTTACAGCATTTACAGTCCAAAGGTTTACACTTTACAGCTTTTCATCACAGAATAAATATACTTAAGTGAAAGACCTTTTAGCTTGAAAGTTTTCGCAAAATATGCCTTTTCCACACCGTCCAGCTAACTTTCCTCCATGACGGAACCTGAAACGTGCGGGCAAGAAACACGGCTCCGATCACTTCCGCACCAACCCGTTCCAGGTTCCGGGCAAATCCGGTCAGACTGTTCCCGGTAGTGAGAAGGTCATCCACAATCACCACCTTTTTTCCTTGCAATGCCAGCGACATGGAGTAGTTCGCCGTATCGACACTCGACCGTCGGGCGGCAGTATGCTTGCTTTCCCGGTTTCTGATGATTTCTATCAAGTGCAGTCCGGACAGGGCATAGCCATGGCACTCCAAATAACGGGCTATCTTCGCGAAACGTCTGTAATACCGTTCTGAGGTACTGCACGGCATGAATACCGCCGTCACATCTTCATGAACAGAAAGGACCTCGAAAGCCTGTGAGAAATAACTTTCGCAGGTTTCCTTTCCGTTTTTAAAGTCATACACATCCTGTACAAAATCCGCCTGCTCTTCCCTCAGCCAATTTTCATAGCGTTTGGGGAAATAATACCCGGCACACGCGCAACGTATTTTCCCGAGGCGGAAGACCCGCATCGGCCGTACAATGTCAAACAGTTCCGGGCACGTCAGTGCATACAGCAGACCCGCATGTCTGCTTCCTGCCATTACAGCTTGCCGGGCCAGAGCCTCCTTGTCCTCTTTCTTATGGCAGGCTATCGCATGCTGAAGAAACGCTTTGGCTGCTTGCCGCCGCCAGTATCTGGCATAAGTCCACAGGCCAACAATGCATAAGACTACGCCTCCGTTTATCAGTAGGGTCAGGACAAAATCATTCATTCCTTTGGGCAAGATTAGAGATCACACCGGACTAAAATAGGGATTATTTGATGAACTCCCCGCTTGGGACAGATGTTTTTAGGTAATATTTAGATTCAAGCAGGCAATCATTCGCTTCAAATAGAAGCTCTGTAACCGCTTGAAAATTTCAATCGTATGAAATGGTAATGACATTTGGTGCCATGGCACGCCAGTTGGCGACATCCGTTTTGACAGCACGGTTGCAAATGCTATATTTGCCCGACCTAAAAATGAAATCTATGGAATTTGTATGTATAGAGGCCAAAACGTTCGAAGATATGCGCATCGCTTTGGAATTGCTCAAGAAGAAAGTGGAGGCTTTATCCCAAAAACATTTGCCCAAACGGATGGGCAGGTGGCTGGACAACCAGGAAGTATGCGCTATCTTGCGCATTTCTCCACGCACCTTGCAATCCTTGCGGAGCACCGGTGCCTTATCTTATACCCAGATAGACCGCAGGACCTATTATCAGGAGCAAGACGTAATGAAACTGGTAGGCATGACAGGTTACAGACGTAAATCAAGAAAGGAATCCGAAAGATGAATCAGGTTATAATGCACGATGACCCGCAGGTGGCGGCGTTTTTCCAGGACATGAAACACTTGTCTGTTTTACTTGACACGCTGGAATCCAACACGCGGTCCGTATTGAACGGAGAGAGCTTCCTGACCGATACCGAACTGGCACAGCGTCTGAAATTGACGAAGCGCACGTTACAGGAATACCGTAACGCCGGAAAAATCCCGTTTTACCAGATAGGCGGTAAAATCCTGTACCGGGAAGCGGACATAGAGAAGCTGCTTGTAGAGAACAGGCGGGAAGCTTTCAGATAAAGTAAAAAAACAGGAAGGATTGCCGTTATGAGAAACAATCCTTCCTTGCAATAAAGCCTGCCCGGTCGAAAACCATTTCAGACTTCATGCGATATTTAGCGGAATATTCCGGCCACTCCCTTCATGTCCTCCATGATGCTGTTGTCAAGTACCCGTGCGTAATGCTGGGTCATGCGTGTGGACGAATGTCCCAGCATTTTCGACACGTTCTGGATGGCCACATGGTTGGCGAGCGTCACCGTGGTCGCAAAGGTGTGCCGGCTGACATGGACGGTCAAGCGCTTCTTTATATCGCACAAGGTGGCTATTTCCTTCAGATACTCGTTCATCTTCTGATTCGACGGGATGGGCAGGCAAGGCGCGTCCGGATCCTTTTCGTTCCATCCCTTGTATTTCTCCAGAATGGCAATGGCAGGAGGAAGCAGCGGCACGTTGCTTGTGCAGGTTTCCTTGTTCGTCGTGATTTTCACCCTCGACTTGTGTATCCACAGCTTCCCGTTGTTGTCCCGGTACAGGTGTATGGGCCGCAGTGTGCTCACGTCTATGTACGAGAGCCCGGTATAACAGCAGAACAGGAAGAAATCCTTCACATGGTTCAGCCGTTCCGTTGAGAACTTCTTTTCCGTAATCCGTTGCAGCTCATCCAGCGTGAGGAAAGTCGGACACGTCTCTTCCTTCTTGAACAGCCGTTTCCGTTTGCCCACCAGTGGGTCGAAGTTCAGCCACCCGTTATCCCTGGCTATGCCCAGCACCTTGCGGAAGCAGCTCATGTACTTGGTGAGCGTATTTTGTGAGAGTTTCCTCTCCGTCCGCAGGTGCATTTCAAATGTGTCGATGAATTCCCCGTTCAGTTCATAGAACGTAATGTCCTCCTTCTTGTAGAACTCCTTCACCACCGTTTTCAACGATTCGTAGCAGTTGTCATAGCGGGAAATGGTAGACGGCTGGTATTCCTGCCCGATCAGCGAGCGCCAGTCCTCGATACACTTTTTCATTGTTTCCACAACCAAATGCCGTTCCTCCTTGGCGAACAGTTTGACCAGCATGTTTTGGGGAGTGATCAGCGCATCCCGGCAGAGCAGTTCCTTATGGATTTGGTATAGCCGTACCTTCAGAGCCTCTATGTAACTGTTCAGTTCCAAGGACACACGGTCCTTCCCTTTGCTGCATCCCTTCAGGTTGTTCCACAGATGGATGGGTACAGAACGCTGGATACGTATCTCATCCTGTTGCCCGTTGATGGTTATCCGGAGGAACACCGGAGCCTCGCCGTTTTTCTTCAGCCTGCTCTTGCGGATGAAGAACAAAACCTTCATTGAATCCTGTTTCATTTCACCTTGTTTTTACGTTACAAAATTAGTAAAATAGGGAACAGGTAAATCCTATACAAGAATATGAAAATCAGCGAAGTATGATACATTTCAGGTGCTTTTTTCAGTGACCCTAAAAAGGACCCTGAATTTGCCCCTCATAACTTCCCCGAAACGCTATTTTTTGCCGCCCGAAAACCAACAAAAAAGCTCCAATTCCGTTGGGAATCAGAGCTTTTCCGAATCTTGCTTTTTCGAGTTGCGGTGCGTACGGGACTCGAACCCGTGACCTCCTGCGTGACAGGCAGGCATTCTAACCAGGCTGAACTAACGCACCCGATGAGCATTCCTTATTTGCGGTTGCAAAGGTATAAATATTTTTTTAATTGCAAAAAAAATGTTCGGATTTTTTATAAAAAAAGTTGCATTAACAATGCGCTATGGTATATTTTTCCATCAAACAACCAATCTTTCAACTCATTTGATATTATAAAACCACATCGTTTGAACAATTTCAATGATTGTTCGTTGTCTTTGTCAACGTATGCATATAGTTGGTGAAGATGTAGGACGTTGAGCGAATATTCCTTAATTTTTTGTATTGTAGCTTGTGCGTAGCCTTTGTTTCTATGTTTTTGTTCTATTACGATACCTATTTCTGCCCTCATGTGCTTCGGATCGAAATTGGTAAGGTCAACAATACCTACAATGTCGTGTTTGTTATTTTCTATCATCATACGTACTTGTCGATCTGTGTAAATATCATTTTTTGAGTTTGCTATGTATTCGTATAATGTATAGCGTGAATATGGCACGCTTGTCACGCCGATATTCCACAGTTTAGTGTCATTCTCAATAGTGTAAAGTAAATCAAGGTCTTCAGGCTCCATTGCTCTGAAATTTATGCTTGGCAATATGTTTGTCATCAATATATGGCTTCTTTGTTGGTTATTATCGTTTTGCTCTCCGGATTGAATGTCCCGATAAACACGTTCTTATGTGAATTATGTGAGAATATTTCAAGTATTGTTTCATACTTATAAAGCGATGTGTCGTAAACTGCATAAATCGGAGCAGAGCTGTTTCTTTTATTGCTGTAAGTAGTGTATCGGTCAATGTCAAATGTTCCATCAAACTCAACATATTCTGCATAAAGCCCATTTCTGTCGGCAATCTCACGACAACGTGTAAGTGACTTTTCCGTACCGAAAAAGATATATAGTGGTGTGGCTTGGTGTTTTTTTGTCCTGAAACCAAGCATTTTCTTTATGTATTTTGACGATATGCCGACTAACGCTAGTGTTGCTTTAAAATATATGGCTGATTTTATTGGTATATAAAGCCAATGGCTCAGATGTCCGTAATGTTTGTGGAAGAAAATGAGCATAGCTTCATAGAAAACGTGAATGTACCTGAATGATGATTTTTGGGTACTTTCACCTTTATAATGTAGTATTTTTACTGGTAAGTACCAATTTTCATATCCATGTTTTAAGATACGGTATGACAAGTCTATATCTTCACCGTACATGAAGAAATCCTCGTCGAGTAGTCCCACTTCGTTCAATACTTTGCGCTTAACCATGAAGAAAGCCCCGCTTATTACCTCAATTTGTCCTGGTTCATCCCAAGGCATGTTGCACATGTAATATTTACCAAAGCGTTTGTTTGCCGGAAATTTTGAACACAAACCGCACATCTTGTAAAACGATGTCATTGGCGTGGGGAGTCCTCGTCTACTTTCACTCGCTTTACTTCCGTCGGTGTTTAGCATTTCAACCCCCAATCCGCCAATGTTGGTGTTCGCATCCATAAACTTGATACATTTTTTTATTGTAGTTTCGCCTACGAATGTGTCGGGATTAAGCATTAGTACGTATTCTCCTGTGGTCTGCCTTATAGCTATATTGTTTGCCTTTGCAAATCCGTTATTGTGATTACTTGTTATGGCTTTTATATCTTTTACATCGTTGATAAGCCATTCGGCCGTGCCATCTTTGGAGTGGTTGTCTATGACACAAATTTCAGAATCGATTCCGTCAAGAGCCTTGTACAGACTGTCAAGGCATTGTCGTAGATATGGCTTGACGTTATAGCTTACTATGATTACCGATAATTTCATTTCTCGATACCAGTTTCCTGCGCGCAGCGTGTTTTACTAGGATAAATGAATACGAGACAAATCAGGCAGATTATGCCCATGTACCCGAAAGCAACGTTGAAATCAAATAAATAATATAATAATGTATTGACTGTCATCGGCACGCATAGCATCGCCATCCTTATACTGCCCCAAATCAGCAAATTATGACCATTGGATGCCAAAAGGCTTGCTTCTATTTTTTTTAATTTAAACAACCTTAGTGCCAATGGAATCATGCATATCGTAACGATTTCCATTGTTGACACAAAGACAAACTCAACCTCGGAGTATGTTGAAAATCCGCTGGTTAGTAATACTTCCGTTTCATACAACGCAACTATAATGATTGACAATGCAATGCTTGCATACATTTCAGTAGCTAATATTTTTCTTGTTTTTTCCATTAAATGTCTTTTGTGCGATATGGTTATGTGGCATGCTATTTCCCGCCATCAAAAGGAATACGGTTAACAATGGAACGTCCTAGTGTAACTTCATCGGTATATTCTAGTTCGTCACCGACGGATATTCCTCGGGCAATAACGCTCAGTCTGATGTCGTATCCTGCTAGTTTCCGGTAAATATAAAAATTGGTTGTGTCGCCTTCCATTGTGGAGCTAAGTGCAAGAATCACTTCGTTTACGCCTCCTGCTTCGACACGTTTCACCAATGATGAGATTTCTAAATCGTTGGGTCCGATGCCGTCCATTGGCGATATTACTCCACCAAGCACATGGTATAGACCGTTGTACTGCTGTGTGTTTTCCACAGCCATTACGTCTTGTACGTTTTCGACGACGCATACGGTTGTTGCATCGCGCTTATGGTTTACGCATATCGGACATATATCCGTATCGCTTATGTTATGGCATACTTTGCAGTATTTTATGTTCTGCCGCATCTCGCTCACAGCTTTCACGAATTGTTCCACCTTGTCCTTGTCTTGTTTGAGCAAGAAAAGAGCTAGGCGTAGGGCGGTTTTTTGTCCAACGCCGGGCAAATTGGCCAACTCGGATACAGCTTTGCCGAACAGTCGTGACGGATATTGTTGAATCATGTTTTTAGATTTTCGTCGGCAAAGTTACTTCAATAAGAGTTAATAACCAAGACAATGCCCCTATTTTTAATGCCTATTTCGCCGCAGACGTAAAAGCGCTTCGTAACAGTTTGAGTTCCAACTTCTTATAAAAGACCGCATATCGCGCTGTAAAAGACCGTTTCCCATGCGCTGAAAGACCGCCTTTTAGCACGTGAAATATGTCATCTTTGTTTTTATTGTAGTGTTTTTTTAGACAACCGTGCTATTCTTTTATTATTTCGATATTATTTTGCTAATTCTGCAAAAAGAATATACCTCTTTAAATCAAGAGAGTTATAAAAATCACCTCGTTTTTTGGTAAAGACTTGGCAACCTAATAACCATGGTCAGCATCGTTTTGCTTGCTTGGGGTAACTTATTTGCCATTTGAAAGACAAAATTCATATTCCCATTCACATCTTTGTAGAGCTTTCTGAAATCCTTTGAACCAATCTGAAAGTTCTATATTCTGTATAAATGTCTTTATTCATTTTTTTGAATCATTTTCAAGGCGTTCCTCTTTGCGGCAGCTATGCTTGGGGATGAATCTTGCGGCATCATATCCAAACACAACGCCAGTTCCTTGCATAGTTCAGGATAAGGTTTACACATTTTTGCGGCAAGTTTAATCATGGCAGAACGTGAACTGTCGCTTTCTTTGGTGTCATTCATGAATGTGAGACAAAAATCCAATAATTTACCGTTCGGTTCATCCATTGAAAAGTCTGTGAGAATAGCCAACATCAGCCCACGGCGGAAACAAGGCTCTGCGGATATTGCCATATCAACCAACTCTCCGTAATGCGGAAGTAGATAAATCCTTTTGTCCTCTTTAGACAAATGGGACAGCACCCATGCTGCATTATAAGCCACGCGAGGCTTGTCCGCTTGTTTCATTTGAGCAAACATGGCCTTGATTTCACATTCATCGTGATGAAGATTGTCGGCTATTGCCACAACCTTCGCTTTTGAAAGTCTGATATCTAATGGGAGCATAAGGAGCATAATATTTTACTTATTTCTTTTTCTTTGGAAAAGGCAACCGACAAAATCAGAGTTGCAAACCTTACTTGTTATTTTTATTGCATTTCCTGCATCATTGCCACAAGTTCCACTTTGTTGAAGCGGTAGAACCTGTCAATCTGTTTAGGAGCATCATTCTCCAACAATAACAATAATTCTTTGGCAAATTCCAAGTAACCGGTGCCGTTTGCCGTTACGACACGATTGTCGGATACGGCTTGCTCGTTCATATAACCTGCCTTATTGGTATAGTTGCTTCCTCCCCATAACTGTAGCTGTTCCCAGCCGTTTCCAGTATGTTTTATCTCATTTAAAAAACCATGTTTGGCAAGGAAAGAAGCTGCATTGCAGATGGCTCCTACGATAATCCCTTTCTCTATGGCGCTACGGACAATCGGCACGACTTTATTCGCTTCTTTCTCGTCGAGCCAACCGAAACCTACAATTAGCACCAATGCTGCATAATCATCGGGCATCGTTTCAAAGGAATAGTCGGGTTGAGTATGGAAACCGCTGCACGAGCGCACCGCATCCAATGTTGAAGCTACGACTTTGTTTATGTATTTGGGGTTCTCTTTTATACAGCGTTCGTCACAAGCAATAGCCGATGCCAAGAACACAGGCTCATGGTCGGCATAATTGTTTAACAACAGATATAATACCTCGTTCTTCATATTTATTTTCTTTTGATGGTTTGACATTTACGTTTGGTCATATCTTCGGCGAAGGCTTGTTCACCTTGTTCTTTGATATAGCGAATACAAGCGGAACGGTCAGATTTAAACAGAAATGCGAATACTTTGCCTATCCAGTTGGAAAACAACTTACATTCACTAACATCATGGGAACATTCAGCGCAAGTATTGAACTTGTTTTCTTGGCAGCATGAGCGGATTTTACACCATGTCGCTTTTTCATTTTGCTTGCATCCGGGACATTTCTCCGACAAGAACTTACGGCAGGCTCCGCAATAAAGACCGCAAGCGGCAATGTTTTGAGTGTCAGGTACGATTGTTTTCATAAACATCAGATGTTGGAGTGAGAAAATTCGCCATTTATCCAAAAGGTGGCTTCCGTGCCAATGAAATGCAGAAGTACATAATTCGGATCGATCGGTCCACCGGGGAAATGATAAATGAACCAGTCCTGCCACATATCCTTACGTATGGCATCATCTGTGATAATCTCAATCGTACCGCGCATTGCAACGCCATCTCCATAATGGTCGTAGCAAAGACCGGCCTTGTTGTTCGCCTTAAAATCATTTACTTTCACGGAGTCCGCACCTGTCGCCATCCAAACTTCATGGAATCCATTTGCCCCTATCTTGGACATCTGCACAGGGCGAGGATAACCGTTGGCATCAATAGAAACTACGGTAACGTTCTCGCATTGGGAAAGCAAGTGTGTAGCTTTTTCCGTAAGTGTCCGTTCATCTTTAATTTTCCATCTTTTCAGATGCGGAAAGTGTTGGAGCATATATTCTTTAGCTTGTACAGGAGTCAAACTGCATCCCGCCTGCGTATTCCATTGGTCTAAGAATTGCAGGCAGAACTCTATCATCTGGCTCATCGTGAAATCTTGGGTGAATTCTCCGTTTTTGTAGCAATAAGCGCAATAATCTTCGCTACGGCTTCCATCGGCATTTGTTCCTCTGTTCTCATCAGTCAGAGGCATGCCGCAACTTTGACAAAATTGTTGTTCCATATACGTTTCCGGTTCAATGCCTGTCAGTCCCTTTACAGGCGGTTATAAAATGCAAAGCGTGGAACTGCAGTGCTACCACGTCTAAGTTGGAGGTCGTAGGAAACCTTTAGTACGGATATGATAATAGCAGCCCACGCTATGACGTGAGAACCACTATGCCATCTTTCGTACTAAGTCCGAAATTTCCTACGTTTCCAACTTACAAGATAAGCATAACGCTTCTTCTTTTTTCGTATGTCTTGGAAAGAGTCGCCTCAGTCCAATTGCAAAGATAGGGGATTTTTGCGATAAATCCCTATTTACAATGCTTTTATTTGCTTTTGGAGTGGATTTTAGAGTACATTCTATATTCCAGTCCTTTATTCTGCTTTTCTACCTATGCCCAGCTTCCGCGATTTTGCCTAACTGCTTAAATCTAAATCACTATTGCGTTAATCTGCTGGTTTTATTCGATTATTCCAGCGATATTGAGTATCTTTGTAGCGCAGAATTTGGCATTTGTAAGCATGCAAGTGTAAAGTTAAACCACAACAATATATGGAAATAAAGAAGTCTGAATTTGTCTTAAGCAGTCCAATATGGACGCAATGTCCAGACGATGTGAAGCCTGAATATGCGTTTATCGGCAGAAGTAATGTTGGCAAATCGAGTTTGATAAATATGTTGTGTAACCATAAAGGGCTAGCCAAGACATCGTCTACTCCGGGTAAAACATTGCTCATCAATCATTTTATCATCAATAATGATTGGTATTTAGTGGATCTTCCAGGGTATGGTTTTGCAAAACGTTCAAAAGTAATACAGAAAAAGTTGGAGCAGATGATAACGTCATACATTCTTCAACGCAAGCAATTGGTAAATGTATTTGTACTGATTGACATACGTCACGGCTTTATGACTGTTGACCGGGAATTTATTGACTGGTTGGGACGTAGCGGTATACCGTTTTCCATTGTATTCACAAAAGCCGACAAATTAAGTGTAACAAAGGTTACTCCTTCGGTTGAAGGATATATGGAAAGCTTGAAGAACACATGGGAGGAACTGCCGCCGTATTTTGTGACAAGCAGTGAAAAGAAAATAGGGAGAGACAGTGTGCTTGATTATATTGATAATATAAATACTAGGTTGAAGGAAAACGAGTAATATCTTAATGGCCAGTCAATTACCATTTTTAGATGTACAAAATCTCACCAAGTCGTTTGGGGAGCATTTACTGTTTGAGAATATTTCATTTAGTGTGTCCGAAGGACAGAAAGTTGGACTTGTGGCACGAAACGGCACGGGTAAATCCACGTTACTTTCAATACTTACCGGAGCAGAAGGTTATGATTCAGGCAATATTATTTACCGCAACGGTATACGTGTTGGTTATTTGGAACAGTCGCCTAAATTTAATGTAGCTGACAGTGTTCTTGATGCTTGTTTCAATCATGCTGGAGACGAAGAAAGAATATTGAGGGCCAAGCAGATTCTTACTCAGTTGAAAATCGGTGACCTCACTCAGGCTATGGGGACGCTCAGCGGCGGGCAGCAACGCCGTGTGGCACTGGCTAATGTATTGCTGACGGAGCCTGACATGCTGATACTTGACGAACCTACCAATCATCTTGATTTGGACATGATAGAATGGCTTGAAGGTTTCTTGTCAAGAGGCAATAAAACGTTGCTAATGGTTACGCACGACCGGTTTTTCTTAGACCGTGTCTGTTCGCTGATACTTGAGCTTGATGACAGAACGGTTTATACTTACCGTGGAAATTACAGCTACTATTTAGAGAAGCGTCAGGAGCGTATTGACAATGCTCGGGCTGAGGTTGCGCGTGCTAACAATCTTTACCGCAAAGAGCTTGACTGGATGCGCCGTATGCCACAAGCCCGCGGACACAAGGCACGTTATCGTGAGGATGCTTTTTATGAGTTGGAGAAAATAGCCAAACGTCGTATTGAGGAAAGACAGGTACGGCTGAAATCGCGTAATGTTTATATTGGCAGCAAGATATTTGAATGTCAGTACATTTCGAAGCAATGGTCGGAAGAAAAGGTCATCCTAAAAGATTTTTATTATAATTTCGCACGTTTTGAGAAAATGGGTATTGTGGGCAATAACGGCACAGGTAAATCCACTTTTATAAAAATGCTTTTAGGTTTAGAGAAACCTGATTCGGGACGTTTTGACATTGGCACGACCGTAAAGTTTGGTTATTTTTCTCAGGAAGGAACGGTGTTTGATGAACAGAAAAAGGTGATTGATGTAGTAAGGGATATCGCCGATTATATTGATATGGGCGGTGGTAAGCATCTTTCCGCGTCCCAATTTCTTCAGCATTTCTTGTTTACGCCTGAGCAGCAGCATAATTACGTTTACAAATTGAGTGGTGGCGAGAAGCGTAAACTGTATTTATGTACGGTGTTGATGCGTAGTCCGAATTTTCTTGTGCTTGACGAGCCTACAAATGATCTGGACATACAGACGTTGCAAATATTTGAGGAGTATTTGGCTGATTTCCCCGGATGCGTCATTATTGTCAGTCATGACCGCTATTTTATGGATAAGGTGGTCGATCATTTATTGGTATTCAAAGGTAATGGGGTAGTGCAGGACTTTCCAGGCAATTACACTCAGTATCGAGAATGGTGTGCTTTTAAAAATAAGGATGAGGCCAAAGCTGTAGGGACGGCTGACGGACGGAGAGAGAAACGTCGAACAGAACAGAGACGTAGAATGACATATAAGGAGCGTATTGAGTATGCACAATTGGAAGAAGATATCGCGGCTCTTGATGCAGAACGGAAATCTATAGAGAAACAGCTTTGTTCCGGGACATTGTCGGTTGATGAATTGACAGAGAAGAGCAAGCGATTGCCGGTATTAAAAAATGAACTAGATGTCAAGGAGATGAGGTGGCTCGAACTGTCGGAAATAGAACAATGAATGTTAAATTTTTCTTAAATTGAGAGAATGTAGTATTGTATGTTTCTTTTTGTTCAATATAAATTATTACTTTTGCACATCAATTAAAGATTATACAATTTGTTTCCATTCGTGAAACGAAATCAATCATAAAATTTCCACATACATTATATTTATATGTATAGCAAAGACGAATTATTATCTAAAAATATCGCCGAACTTGAAGATATTGCCGGACAGACAGGTGTGAAAATCAAGTCGGGGGATAGTCAAGAAGATATTATTTATTCTATTCTTGACAAGCAGGCAGAAGTTGAAGGTAACAAAAACCCGCTTGGTACAAAGCGTCGCCGTGTACGTATTGTAAAAAAGGATACCGACAGAGTCTATTCAGTTAATGGTAAAGATGGAGAGAACTTTGATTTGAAAAAGAATAAAACGTCGGCAGAGGCCCCATCATTGTTTAATGATATACCTGCAAGTACTCAAGCGAAGTCAAAGACGGTTCGATCTAAAGCAAAAGCAAAGACGGATGTTTCTTTGGAAGAAAACACGCAGCAAATTGATGGTATTACGGCAGAGGAAACGACAAATCATCCAAAGGAAGAAGAGGCACAACCACAATTGGATACAGTCGTTACTGATGAAAATTTCCAAGATACGAACGCAAATATTGAAGATGTCCCACCGTTCATACAAGATAGTGAGACTGCGGCAATTGATGATATGAATGTTGTGCCTGAAGCGGAGTTTGCTTCAGGCAATGAGGATGATTCTCATATAGGACCGTCAGATCTGATAGCACAGTTACAAGCTAAAGTAAATGCGCACAATGAAATCGCTGATGAAAAGCGTGAGGCGATAGAGGCAGGTGTTTGGGATGGCGACCCCGGCGACGGAACAGATTTTATTACAGTTGTAGATCTTCCAATAGAAGATCAAATGGCTGTGCCTAATTTTGATATGTTTGACAATCCCACAACACCAATGATGGATATGGGGACAGTCGCTTATAGTCAACATGTGGAGCAAAACGAATTGCATGTTTTCGATTTTGAAGGTATAATTACTGCCAATGGAGTGCTTGAGATAATGCCTGACGGCTATGGCTTTTTACGCTCAAGTGATTATAATTATCTTTCGTCGCCAGATGATATTTATGTATCCATTGTGCAAATTAAACGTTATGGTCTTAAAACTGGAGATGTCGTAGAGTGCCATGTACGTCCGCCACATGATGGCGAAAAATATTTTCCTTTAACAAGTATTGATAAAATAAACGGCCGTGATCCGGTTGAAGTGCGTGACCGCATACCGTTCGACCATCTTACACCGTTGTTCCCTGATGAAAAGTTTACGTTATGTGGTGACCCTGCAACAACAAATCTTAGTACAAGAATAGTTGACTTGTTTTCGCCTATAGGTAAAGGTCAACGTGCCCTAATCGTTGCGCAGCCTAAAACAGGAAAGACAATCTTGATGAAAGATATAGCTAATGCGATTGCCGCTAATCATCCGGAAGCTTATTTGATGATGTTGCTTATCGACGAACGTCCCGAGGAAGTGACCGATATGGCACGTACTGTAAATGCAGAAGTTATAGCTTCGACATTTGATGAACCGGCGGAGCGCCATGTGAAGATTGCTGGAATTGTGCTTGAAAAAGCGAAACGTATGGTTGAGTGCGGTCATGATGTTGTGATATTCCTTGATTCAATAACACGTCTTGCGCGTGCATATAATACGGTATCGCCAGCTAGTGGTAAGGTGCTTACTGGTGGTGTTGACGCCAATGCTTTGCAAAAACCTAAGCGTTTCTTCGGCGCAGCAAGAAACATTGAAGGTGGAGGTTCTTTGACGATTGTGGCTACTGCGCTTATTGATACTGGAAGTAAGATGGATGAAGTCATATTCGAGGAATTTAAGGGAACTGGTAATATGGAGTTACAACTTGACCGTAACCTTAGTAACAAGAGAATCTTCCCTGCCGTCAATCTTGTCGCTTCAAGTACACGACGTGATGATTTGCTACAAGATAAACTTACGCTTGATCGTATGTGGGTATTGCGTAAATTTATTGCGGATATGAATCCTATTGAAGCTATGAATACCATACATGACAGGATAATACACACTCGCAATAATGAAGAATTTTTGTCTACAATGAATTCGTAAACTTTAATGTGGCAATTTTTGTCAATAAAATTTGGGTGTGATGATTTATTTAAGTAACTTTGCACCCGATTCGGAGGTTCCGTAGCTCAGTTGGATTAGAGCAACGCCCTTCTAAGGCGTGGGTCTAGGGTTCGAATCCCTACGGAATCACATGATTTAATAAAATAAGTCCGTTATTCAGTTACTATTGGATAACGGGCTTTTTTTATGTTAAAACATGTCATGTGATTATGTGGAAATAAATCTAAAATCGTATATTTGCAGTGTTGACTAAAAACAAAGATTTATTGACTTTAAATTTTTATGCTATGGAAAAGGCAATTGAAATGAATTCCAATGTATTGGTCGCATTTTTCCAAAAACCAGTCAGTAATTTGACAAAAACTGACATTGTAACTTTTGTTCGTGAAAGATGTATACGGATGGTGGACTTTATGTATCCTGCTGAAGATGGAAAAATAAAGACACTAAACTTTATGATAAATAATCTTGCTTATTTTGAGACAATATTGACAGATGGTGAGCGTGTTGACGGTTCTAGTCTGTTTCCCTCTTTTGTTGAAGCAGAAAATAGCGATCTTTATGTCGTACCACGTTTTGAAACGGCATTTATAAATCCGTTTTCTGAAATTCCAACATTGTGTTTTCTATGTTCATTTCTTGATAAAGACGGGAAACCGTTTGCTTGTTCTCCAATGGAGACTTTACATCGTGCGTCTAAGGCATTTACAGAGGTGACAGGTATGACTTATGAAGCTATGGGAGAACTTGAATATTATGTTATTGCAGCAGATAACGGATTATTTCCTGCTGTTGACCAAAAAGGATACCATGAATCAGGCCCGTTTGCAAAATTAGGAGAATTTCGTAAGAAATGTATGTTGTATATAGCTCAAATAGGTGGACAGATTAAATACGGGCATTCAGAGGTTGGTAATTTTACTACAGACGGCAAGGTATATGAACAAAATGAGATAGAGTTTTTACCTTGTCCTGTTGAAAGTGCCGCAGACCAGTTGGTGTTAGCTAAATGGGTGATACGTAATTTGGCTTATCAAGAAGGATTAGATGTGACATTTGCCCCGAAAATAACTGTAGGAAAGGCTGGGTCAGGTATGCATATACACATGCGAATGATGAAAGGTGGAGTCAATTGTATGACTAAAGAAGGGAATTTGTCTGATGAAGCTCGTCGCGCTATAGCGGGTATGATGGAATTGGCACCGTCAATAACAGCTTTTGGGAACAAGACACCTGTGTCTTATTTCCGCCTTGTGCCGCATCAGGAAGCACCGACGAGCATATGTTGGGGAGATTGTAACCGTTCTGTTCTTGTGCGCGTGCCGTTAGGTTGGACATTTATTGCAAGTGGCGAACTTGCTTCAAATGGAGATAAGCAGACTGTTGAGATGCGTTCGCCTGATGCTTCTGCTGATATTTATCAGTTGATGGCCGGATTGTGCGTAGCATGTCGTTATGGTTTGGAAATGGATGAAAATAAGGCTTTAGGTATTGCTGCTGAAAAATATGTAGGTCTTGGTGAGAGTGTAGATAATGATAAATTTACTCAATTACCTGATTGTTGTGAGGCATCAGCAGAATGGCTCAATAACCAGCGTGCAGTTTATGAGAGTTATGGAGTATTCTCACAGCGTATGATCGATGGGATAATCAAAAAGTTAAATGCTTTTGATGATTCGAATTTACGTGGTGAGGCGGAACAAAATCCGGACATATTACAACGCCTTGTGCATGACTCGTTTTATTGTGGATGATTTTTTGTTTTTATTTTTATTTGTAATGGCGCAGGGGTATGTCAAAATGAATTATAATACGTTATTAAGTTAAAGAAAAATGATATAAAGATTTGGGTGTAAAAGATAAAATCAATATCTTTGCAAAGGACGAATTACGATTTGTATAAATTAAAAAGAACAACGTTAGCTTTATGACGAATTGTCATATATTGTTTTCGTCAGTGTTATTTTAGTATTAAAGAATATGGCAATATATTTGCCGTAATGTTTTTATGAGACAAGTAAGACCTAAAAAAAAACTCGGACAACATTTTTTGACAGATTTATCCATAGCTAAGGCAATAGCTGATACTGTCGATGCGTGTCCAAATATTCCGGTACTTGAAATTGGCCCGGGGATGGGGGGGCTGACACAATTTCTTATACAGAAAGAAAGAGAATTGAAGGCTATTGAAATAGATGCAGAGTCTGTGGCATACTTAAACGAGAAATATCCAAAGTTAAACCAAAGTATTATAGGAGGTGATTTTTTACGTATGGATTTGACGGCTTTGTTCAATGGGCGCAAGTTTGTTTTGACAGGCAATTATCCATACGATATTTCGTCACAAATATTCTTTAAAATGCTTGATAATAGGGATCTGATACCATGTTGCACGGGAATGATACAGCGTGAAGTTGCGTTACGGTTAGCTTCTAATCCGGGAACAAAGTCCTATGGAATATTAAGCGTATTGATACAGGCGTGGTATGATACGGAATATTTGTTTACGGTGGATGAGGGCGTGTTTAATCCTCCACCAAAAGTTAAGAGTGCGGTTATACGTATGACGCGTAATTCAACAATTGATTTGGGATGTAATTGGGAACTATTCAGACGTGTTGTTAAGACGGCTTTTAATCAGCGTCGTAAAATGTTAAGAAGTTCATTAAAACCTTTGTTTAATGTGAGGATGCCGGATGAAGCATTTTGGAAACGTGACATAATGACAATGCGTCCAGAACAGCTTATTGTGAAAGATTTTGTTGCGTTGACTAACATGGTGAGTGAAGAATTAAACAATAGAGAATGAAGATTATTTATTTTTCATTCTTCATTATTTCATTTTTCGTTTTATATTTCATATCTTTGTAGAATAAAAAATAAATGTGAATATTATGATAGATGTAAAAAACACACTGAAAGAAAGCGAAGAGCGGATGGAAATGGCCGCTTTGTTTCTAGAGGAACAGTTGTCACGTGTCCGTGCTGGACGTGCTAATGTGGCGATACTTGACGGGATAAGAGTTAATTCTTATGGTTCAATGGTGCCCCTTAATCAAGTAGCCAATGTCTCAACACCGGATGCGCGTACAATTGCCATACGCCCGTGGGATAAGAAAATGATAAAAGACATAGAAAAGGCAATTATGGACTCAGATGTGGGTATTACGCCTGAGAATAACGGTGAGATAGTACGTCTTGGTATACCTCAGCCAACAGAGGAGCGTCGTAAAGAGTTGGCCAAACAGTGTAATAAAATAGGTGAAAAAGCTAAGGTTGAGGTGCGTAATGTACGTGCTGACGTGAAAGATAAGTTAAAGAAAGCCATAAAAGACGGGCTTTCGGAAGATAATGAAAAAGATGCTGAAGCTGAATTGCAGAAAATACATGATAAGTATATCAAGAAACTAGATGATTTACTTATTGCAAAGAATAAGGAAATTATGACAGTGTGAAAAATTATCGTTAAGAATTAAGAAAATATCTTCACTAAATACCACAAGAATATTTTCTTAATTCTTATTTTTAAATTCTTTAAATTTCAAAAGGTGAATGGGCTTGTAATTAAAAACACAGGCAGTTGGTACACAGTAAAAACTGAAGATGGTAATACTGTGGAATGTAAGGTTAAGGGTAATTTCAGGTTAAAAAGTATTCGAAGTACCAATCCTGTAGCTGTAGGTGATAATGTAAAAATTGCATGTAACACGGAAGGGACAGCTTTCATTACAAATATTTTTGACCGCCGTAATTATATTGTACGTAAATCGTCCAATTTATCTAAGCAATGTCATATAATTGCAGCAAATGTGGATCAAGCCTTTCTTGTAGTAACGGTAAACTATCCTTTAACATCCACAACTTTTATTGATCGTTTTCTTGCTTCGGCTGAGGCTTATAGGGTTCCGGTCATATTGGTGTTCAATAAAACAGATTTGTTGAACAGTGACGAACGAGAAATTCAAGACATGATGATACATCTTTATGAAACGGTTGGTTATAAGTGCGTGTCCGTATCAGCTGTAAGTGATACGGTTTCTTCAATTTTACGTCCGATTCTTGAAGGAAAAATCACATTGTTTAGTGGTAACAGTGGGGTGGGTAAGAGTACACTATTAAATAGCCTTATTCCTGGTCTAGCACTACGAACAGCAGAGATAAGTGAAGCCCATAATACAGGGATGCATACTACTACTTTCAGTGAAATGTTACCATTATCTTTTGGAGGATGGGCAATTGATACACCAGGGGTAAAAGGTTTTGGGGCATTCGATATGAAACCTAGTGAGATATGTGGGTATTTTAAGGAAATATTTAAATTCTCAAAAGACTGCCGTTTTAATAATTGTACGCATACACATGAGCCGGGATGTGCTGTGCGGAAAGCAGTGGAGGAGCATTATATAGCTCAAAGTCGATATAATTCATACCTTAGTATGCTTACAGACAAAGAAGAAAGCAAATATAGGGAAGCGTTTTAATAAAAATGCTAAGGTGGATTGATTGGGATTTTATTATTGATTTTATCGGACGTTATGTAATGGATAATAACGAATGGAATTTAGCGTGGCGAATTGTATGCCAGACTGGAGCTAATTTGTTTCTTACAGGAAAGGCGGGTACGGGAAAAACTACATTTTTAAAAAGTTTGAAAGAAAGTACCGTGAAACGCATGATTGTACTTGCACCAACCGGAATTGCAGCTATAAATGCCGGAGGAGTAACAATACATTCTTTTTTCCAGTTGCCATTGTCGCCTTATGTACCTGGAGCCATATTTGAATACGATGATAAGAAACGTTTTAGATTTAGTAAAATCAAGCGTGATATCATACGGACGCTTGATTTATTAGTTATAGACGAGATTAGTATGGTGCGTGCAGATCTTCTTGATGCCATAGATTCTGTCATGAGACGTTATCGTGAACATAATAAGCCTTTTGGAGGCGTACAGCTTTTGATGATAGGTGATTTACAACAGTTGGCTCCAGTCGTGAAAAATGAAGAATGGGCATTACTTAGAACATATTATGATACACCTTATTTTTTTTCTAGTAAAGCTCTAGCTTTAGCTACATATTATACCATAGAGTTGAAAAAGGTATATCGCCAGCAAGATGTAAAGTTTATAGAGCTTTTGAATCAGATACGTGACAATAAGATATCAGAAGCGACTTTGGAAATTTTGAATAGACGTTATCTTCCTGATTTTATTCCACCTAAAGACAGTAGTTTTATTCGTCTTATGACGCATAACTATCAGGCTCAGGCTGTAAATGACAGCGAGTTGGCCGCACTGCCTGTTCAAGAATATGTTTACGAGGCAGAAATTGAAGGCGTTTTTCCCGAAGCTTTATATCCTGCAGAAAAAAATCTTGTGTTAAAACAAGGCTCTCAAATAATGTTTGTTAAAAATGATCCGGATAAACGCTTTTTTAATGGAATGATTGGTATTGTCGTAGCTCTTGACAAACAAGGTATAACCGTAAGTGATAAAGCGGTTGGGCGAGCTTTTAATTTGGAGAAAACAGAATGGACAAACTCGAAATATACAATAGATGACAACTCTAAAGAAATACGCGAGACGGTGGAAGGGGTATTCCGCCAATATCCTTTACGGCTCGCGTGGGCGATAACTGTACATAAAAGTCAAGGATTGACTTTTGACCATGCAATTATAGATGTATCACACTCTTTTGCCCACGGGCAGGCATATGTGGCTTTAAGCCGCTGTCGTACGCTTGAAGGTATAGTGCTGAGCGCGCCATTGCGATGTGAGGCATTGATAAATGATGATGTAATAGATTCATTTGAGGAACGTATATCTTCTAGTATGCCGACAGAGATGGATTTGTCTAAATTAAAGTTAGAGTATAGGATCAGGCTGCTTGACGAAATGTTTGATCTTATTCCTGTACAATCTTCATTTAAATTGCTATTACGTACAATTGATGAACATTTTTATAATAAATATCCAAGACTACTTTCTGAATATAAACGTTTGAATGTTAAATTGGCTGAACTAATAAATGTAGCGGGTAAATTTAAGATGCAATATATTCGTCTTGTTGGTAGTGAAAGGTCTAATCCTTCTTTTCAAGAACGTATACATAAGGCAGCTGCTTATTTTTTAGAAGCATTGTCTGATTTTGTTGTTTTGCTTGGTAAAACCAGAATTGAAACAGATAATAGGACAATAAAGAAACAATATGACGATAGGTTCGCGTCTTTTACACGAGAACTGTTGCTTAAGGTGAAGTTGTTTGAGCATGAGAGTAAAGATGATGTAAACTTTGCTACAGCGGATTATTTGTCAGTAAAAGCACGGATTTTATTGAATGAACCAGAGAATGAAAAAGGTAAAAAACGCTTTCGTAAGACAAAGGAAAATAAAATCGTAAAACCTCATACTCGTGAAATTAGTTTTAATATGTTTCTTAATGGAATGAGTATAAAACAAATTGCGGAAGAACGAGCTTTGACTGTAGGAACAATATATGGACATTTATTATATTATGTCAGTTTGGGCAAGATAAATGTAGAACAAGTCATATCAAAAAAACATATTGATGAAATACAACGATACATCGTTGAACATCCTGTAACGTCAGTTAAAGACATTAAAGCTAATGTAAGTTCGACAATAACGTATGATGAAATTCGTTTTATTGTTGAATCTTTTAAATAAATTCACATTAAATGGAAGAATTGGAATATCATTATAAGTATCCACATCCGGCAGTTACGACTGATTGTGTTGTTTTTGGATATGATGATAAAAATATAAAGGTGTTGCTTATAGAGCGAGGGTATGAACCTTATAAGGGTAAATGGGCTTTCCCCGGCGGTTTTTTAGGAATAAACGAGACGGCCGAAGATGGAGCATTGCGTGAGTTAAGGGAGGAAACTGGTTTGGAGCCAGTTGCCATACGTCAGTTTTATACGTTTTCTTCAATTGGCAGAGATCCACGTGAGAGAGTTATAAGTATTGCTTATTACACTTTTGTGCACATTCAAAATGTTGAAGGTGGAGATGATGCTGCTAACGCACGTTGGTTCGGGCTAGATAATATCCCTTCTCTTGCTTTTGATCATAATGAAATGTTGCTAAGGGCGTTATCGGCATTAAAGCAAGATGTTAAAATTTCAATGATGGATGGTACCAATTTGCTATGGTCACTTATTATTGATAACAAGCGTTTATACAATCTTCTTTCATCAACCTGATTATTTGTGGTTTTGATGCCATTTTGGATAATGGAAAATGGAATATGTACATTGCATTTTGGGAATGTTTAGCAAGTTTGCGAGATAAAAGTAATGTTACAGTAGGTGTTTTTATATATTTTAATAAAATACAAATATAAGTGTATGAATATTTTTTCGTAATTTTGCGCTCGAAAATGAATATGTGACTTGCTTGTTGAGATTTGTGATATGGCGGGTTGCTTTTCAGAAAATAGGGATAGGAATTTAAGGAATTATTTTAACCCTTTAAAATAAAAAAAGATGATTAAAATTGGTATCAATGGATTTGGCCGTATCGGCCGTTTCGTTTTCCGCGCATCTCTTGAAGAAGCTAACAAGAACGATGTTGTTGTAGTAGGAATCAACGACCTTTTGCCGGTTGATTACATGGCTTACATGCTGAAGTATGATACAATGCACGGCCGTTTTGACGGAACAATAGAGGCTGACGTAGAGAAAAACGAACTGATCGTTAATGGCAACCATATCCGCGTTACCGCAGAGAAAGATGCAGCTAATTTGAAATGGGATGAAATCGGAGCAGAATATGTTGTGGAGTCTACGGGTCTTTATTTGACTATGGATCGTGCCGAGAAACATCTCCAAGCAGGTGCTAAATATGTTGTATTGTCTGCACCATCTAAAAAAGGTGAGGATGGCCGCCAGGCTGATATGTTTGTATGCGGTGTCAATACCGACACATATGCAGGTCAGAAGATTGTTTCAAACGCATCTTGTACAACAAACTGTTTGGCTCCTATAGCAAAAGTTCTGAATGATAAGTTCGGTATAGAGACAGGTCTTATGACAACTGTTCATTCTACAACAGCTACTCAGCGTACTGTTGACGGTCCGTCAATGAAAGACTGGCGTGGTGGCCGTGCGGCTTCTGGAAATATTATCCCGTCTTCTACAGGTGCAGCTAAGGCTGTAGGTAAAGTTATTCCTGAGCTAAATGGCAAGTTGACAGGTATTTCTATGCGTGTTCCAACTTTGGATGTTTCAGTAGTGGATCTGACTGTAAATCTGAAGAATTCGGCAACAAAAGAAGATATTTGCAATGCCATGAAAGAAGCTTCTGAAGGCGAATTGAAAGGTGTACTTGGATACACTGAAGACAAGGTCGTTTCTTCAGACTTCCTTGGTTGCCCGTTGACTTCAATCTTTGATGCTGATGCTGGTGTTTACTTGACAGATAAGTTTGTAAAGGTTGTTTCGTGGTATGATAATGAGATAGGTTACTCTCATAAAGTTATCGATCTTATCAAGATAATGAAGAAGCATAACGGATAATGAAATAAATCCGTTTGGATTTAAAATAAACCGCTTGACATTTGTCTAGCGGTTTATTTTTTATTATATTTGCAAATGTCTATGTTATAATTATCAAAGAAATTGCTTTGAAAAATTAAATGAAAAAATTGTTAACAATACTTGGTCCTACAGCTTCTGGTAAAACGGCGTTGGCTGCTAAGTTTTGTGCTAATAATAATGGGGAAATTATTAGTGCGGATAGTCGTCAAGTATATCGGCGTATGGACATAGGTACAGGTAAAGATATCGCAGATTATTGTGTAGGAAAAAAACGAGTGCCATTTCATATTATTGATATTGTGGAACCGGGCACAAGGTATAATGTGTTTGAATACCAAAAAGATTTCTTTTGTGCATATTCTGATATTATAAATAGGGGGAAGCTGCCTGTAATGTGTGGCGGTAGTGGGCTTTATATAGAGGCTGTTCTTGGTGGTTATAAATTGATGCCTGTGCCTGAGAATAAAGATTTACGTAGGCATTTAGAGACGAAATCGTTAAGTGAATTGTCATCTTTACTTGTGGATTTGAAGGCTGAGAATGGTTCAAATATGCATAATATTACGGATATAGATACAGCCAAAAGAGCAATACGTGCGATAGAGATAGAAACTTATTATAAATATCATGTACAAACGAATACTCGTCAAATACCTCAAATTCATTCTGTAATAATTGGTTTAGGTATAAATCGGGATGAACGTAGACTACGAATATCAAACCGTTTACACCAAAGGTTTGATGAAGGGATGATAGAAGAAGTACGTGGATTACTAAGCGAAGGCTTATCTCCAGAAGATCTTATATATTATGGTCTAGAATATAAGTTTATTACACAATATTTAATAGGTGAGATCTCTTACGACGAGATGTACAGCCAATTAGAGGTAGCAATACATCAATTTGCAAAGAGACAGATGACATGGTTCCGCGGAATGGAACGACGTGGTTTCAAAATATATTGGATAGATGCCATGCTGCCGTTAGACGAAAAAGTAGAACTGGTTTCTGATATATACCATAATAATGAATAAATATGATAAATATGGCAAGTGTAAATGAACGTTGGGGTATATTATATTGTCCAAAACATAGCCGTACAGGTTCGATAAAACGTTGGAATAAGATAGAGAATTGTTTACGTAAACATGATGTAGATTTTGATTATGTTCAAAGCGAGAGTCAGGAAGGTGTTGTAAGGCTTGTGAATATGTTTATAGAAAATGGCTATAAAACAATAATTATAGTCGGTGGAGATTCTGCATTAAATGATGCAGTAAATTGTCTTATGGATGTAAAAAAAGATATTCGGGAGTCAATAGCTTTAGGACTAATACCCAATGGGGTAATAAATGATTTTGCACATTATTGGAATTTTAAAGAAGGTGAAATAGAACAAACAATAAAATGGCTGAAAGAACGTCGTGTGAGAAAAATTGATTTGGGATGTATTCGTTATTCTAATATTAAAGGAGAGAAATGTCACAGATATTTTTTGAATTGTGTGAATATCGGGTTGATATCTGCAATAATGAATTTACGTATGCAAACAAGGCGTATATTAGGATCGAGAACTTTATCATTTATAAGCTCATTAGTATTGTTAATATTTCAACGACTTGATTATAAAATGTTTTTAAAGATCAATTCAGATGTGATAGATCGTAAAGTTATGACTGTATGTGTTGGTAACGCTTCCGGATACGGACAAACTCCTAATGCTGTTCCATACAATGGCTTGCTAGATGTTTCAGTCGTGTATCATCCAGAAATGACACAGCTTATAGAAGGTTTTTATCTTCTAATAACAGGTAAATTCCTTAATCACCATAGTGTGCATCCTTATCGTACAAGTGAAGTATTGGTGAATGAAGCTCAAAAAGCTTTAGTGAGTGTGGACGGAAGATTAATGAAAACACCTGTCGGGGCTTATAAAATAACAGTAGAACAAGAAGTTGTCAATTTTCTTATTCCTGCATGAATCGTTTATTTTTTTATTATACTAGCATAGTGAAGATCATGAAATTGTGAGATTTTTTTATGATAAAATTATTGTAATATGAAAAAAAACATTGTTTTTTTTGTTGTAAAGAATAATTTTATTACCTTTGAAAAGTCATTGGACAATAAGATTTAATTTACTGTTTTACTGTCAAAATGATTCGGATATTTGAAAAACTTTAAATCTTTTAATTATACCATGAGTTATCTTAAATTTGAAAAAGCTCTGATGACAAACTTGGAAGAATCTCTTTCAAGGGAATTGTTGCGCACCAACCGTTCAGGAGCTTATTCTTGTTCGACAATCGTTGATTGTAACACGAGTAAGTATCACGGTCTTTTGGTTGTGCCTGTTCCTGAAATTGATGAAGAGAATCATGTTCTTTTGTCTTCCATGGATGTAACAGTGATTCAACATGGCGCGGAATTCAACCTTGGTTTACACAAATATCAAGGTAATAACTACAGCCCCAAAGGACATAAATATATCCGCGAGTTTAATTGTGATAAAGTTCCAACGACAATTTATCGTGTTGGAGGAGTGCTGTTGAGAAAAGAGGTTGTGTTCCAACATTATGAAAATCGTATATTGATACGTTATACTCTTGTTGATGCACATAGTGAAACCGTTTTAAGATTTAAGCCATTTTTAGCTTTTAGAAGTGTGAACCAACTTACGCATGAGAATTCTACGGCAAATCGTGAATTTAATTTGGTTGACAACGGTATAAAAACTTGTATGTATGCAGGGTATCCTGATCTTTATATGCAATTTAGTAAGGATAACCAGTTCATTTTTTCGCCAGATTGGTATAGAGGGATAGAATATCCAAAGGAACAAGAAAATGGCTATGCATCAAATGAAGATTTATATGTTCCAGGATATTTTGAAATGAATATAAAGAAAGGTGAAAGCATTGTTTTTGCCGCTTCCACGTCCGAAATAAAGGCAAATTCTCTCAAACGTCTTTTTGAGAGAGAAGTTGACGACCGTTCTCCACGTGATAATTTCTTTCATTGCCTCGTAAACGCAGCGCATCAGTTCCATAATAGGACAAGTAAAGATGAACGTTATATTGTGGCTGGATATCCATGGTTTAAATGTCGTGCACGTGATACATTCATATCGCTTCCGGGGTTGACGTTGGCAATTGACGAGCAAGATTATTTCGAACTGGTCATGAAAACGGCAGAAAAAGGTATTCGCGAATTTATGGAGAACAGACCTCTGACAGTGAAAATCACGGAGTTAGAACAACCAGATGTGTTATTTTGGGCAATATGGGCGATACAACAATACGCAAAAAGTGCAGGTGACGAAAAATGTCTTGCCATGTATGGAACGCTTGTGAAAGATATTTTATGTTATGTAATAGATGGTAAACATCCGAATTTACGTCTTGACCCTAATGGCTTAATTTATACAGAAGGCCGTGATAAGCCTGTTACTTGGATGAATTCTACAGTAAATGGACATCCAGTAGTGCCTAGGACTGGTTACATTGTTGAATTCAATGCACTTTGGTATAATGCTCTTAAGTTTGGAGCTAAATTGGCTGCGTTGAAAGAAGACAATATAGCAAATGATTGGGATGCTCGTGCTGAATTGTGTAAACAGTCTTATGCTCCAACATTTATGAATGATTATGGCTACTTATTTGATTATGTAGATGGAAACATGATGGATTGGAGTGTGAGACCCAATATGATATTTCCAGTGGCGTTTGATTATTCACCTTTATCGCAAGATCAGAAAAAGAGTGTGCTTGATATTTGCACCCGTGAATTATTAACTCCTAAGGGATTACGTTCATTGTCTCCGAAAAGTGGAGGGTATAATCCTATGTATGTCGGAACTCAACGTGATTTTGTATATCATCAAGGTACAGCGTGGCCTTGGTTGGGAGGTTTCTATATGGAAGCTTGTCTTAAGTTGTATAAACGTACACGCTTGAGTTTTATTGAACGTCAAATGGTTGGGTATGAAGACGAAATGCAAATAAATTGTCTTGGTACTATTCCTGAATTATCTGATGGTAATCCGCCGTTCCGAGCCCGTGGTGCAATTTCATTTGCAATGAATGTTGCTGAAATATTGAGAACACTGAATCTACTTGAAAAATATTCTTATGTAAAATAAAGGAGGAGCTATATGAAGGTATTAATGTTTGGTTGGGAGTTTCCTCCTCATATCCTCGGAGGTCTTGGTACGGCTAGTTATGGTATAACAAAAGGTCTTTCTGAACAAAGAGATATGGAAATTACCTTTTGTCTTCCAAAACCATGGGGTGATGAAGATAGGAGTTTTATGAATGTAATAGCGATGAATGAAGTGCCTATTGTTTATCGCGATGTGAATTACGACTATGTAAAGGGACGACTAGGCAATATAATGTCTCCTGAATTATATTACAGTTTACGAGATCATATTTATGCCGATTTCAATTATATGTTGGTGAATGATCTTGGGTGTATTGAGTTCTCAGGTAAATATCTTGATAATCAATTGCATAGTGAAATAAATAATTATTCAATAGTAGCAGGTGTTGTTGCTCGTCAGCAACAGTTTGATATTATTCATGCTCACGATTGGATGACATATCCGGCGGGAATACATGCAAAAAAAGTCAGTGGTAAACCATTATGTATACATGTTCACGCTACAGGTTTTGATCGTAGTCGAGGTAATGTAGACCCAACTGTTTACGCAATTGAGAAAGATGGAATGGATAATGCTGACTGCATAATGTGTGTCAGTGAGTTGACACGTCAGACTGTTATAAATCATTACTATCAAGACCCACGTAAATGTTTCACCGTACATAACGCAGTATATCCGTTACGTCAGGAATTGCAAGATATTCCACGTCCAGATCATACAAACAAGGAAAAAGTAGTCACATTCCTAGGACGTATAACAATGCAAAAAGGTCCTGAATATTTTGTGGAAGCGGCAAATATGGTGCTTCATCGTACCCGTAATGTGCGTTTTTGTATGGCAGGAAGCGGAGATATGATGGATTCAATGATATATCTTGCTGCAGAGCGTGGAATTGCAGACCGTTTCCATTTCCCGGGATTTATGCGTGGAAAACAGGTGTATGAATGTTTGAAAGATTCGGATGTATATGTAATGCCTTCAGTGAGTGAACCGTTTGGTATTTCTCCACTTGAAGCTATGCAATGTGGAACTCCGACAATCATATCAAAACAGAGTGGCTGTGCTGAAATCCTAACAAATTGTATTAAGGTGGATTATTGGGACATACACGCATTAGCTGATTCTATATATTCTATTTGCCATAATGACAGTCTGTTTAATTATTTACAGGCCGAAGGCAAGCATGAAGTGGATCAAATCACTTGGGAAAAAGTTGGTCTGTGGATTCGTGAACTTTACGAACGAACACTTGGAATATAATAGATTAAAATCATATAAATTCAATTGAAAAATTAACCAAAATAAGAATACTGCAATGAAAACAATATGTTTATATTTTGAGATACATCAGATTATACATCTCAAACGTTATCGTTTTTTTGATATAGGTACGGATCATTATTATTATGATGATTATGAAAACGAACGGAGTATAAGCGACATTGCTGAACGTTCATATATGCCGGCTCTGAATACGTTCTTGGAGATGATAAAGGAAAATGGAAAATATTTTAAATTGGCGTTTTCCATATCTGGTGTAGGGTTGGAGCAATTAGAAATGCATGCTCCACAAGTCATCACAAAATTACAGGAATTAAATGATACAGGATGTGTTGAGTTTTTGGCTGAACCATACTCTCATGGACTATCGTCGCTTGTGAACGAAGATGCCTTTGTGGCAGATGTGAAGAAACAAGCTGCAAAGATACAAGAATATTTCGGTCGGAAACCGACAGTTTTAAGGAACTCATCTCTTATCTATAGTGACGATATTGGCGGACAAGCTGCGGCAATGGGATTTAAAGGTATGTTGACGGAAGGAGCCAAGCATGTATTAGGTTGGAAATCACCGCATTATGTTTATAATTGTTCAATAGCTCCAAACTTAAAACTGTTGCTTCGCGATGTAGATCTTAGTGATGATATAAGTCTTCGTTTCAACAATAGTGATTGGGAAGGTTATCCTTTATTTGCGGATAATTACATTAACCGTATATCTTCAATGCCTGATAATGAGCAGGTTATCAATATATTTATGGAATTATCTGCTCTTGGAATAGCTCAACCGCTATCATCTAACATCCTTGAATTTATTAAAGCATTACCAATGCAGGCGAAAGAAAAAGGTATTACTTTTTCCACTCCAACAGAGATATGCTTGAAGATGAATAGCGTTGGAAACCTAGATGTTCCTGATACATTATCTTGGGTTGATGAAGAACGTGATATAAGCTGTTGGCTAGGTAATCCTATGCAACGCGAAGCATTTAATAAACTTTACAGTGTGGCTGACCGTGTACGAATTGCGAATGATCCAAGAATTAACCAAGATTGGGATTATTTGCAGGCAAGTAATAATTTCCGTTTTATGACAACGAAGCCTTCAAATGTAGGCCTTGACCGTGGTATATATAGTTCTCCATTTGATGCTTTCACTAACTATATGAACATTCTTGGTGACTTTATAAATCGTGTGAATTCACTTTATCCGGAAGATATAGATAACGATGAACTAAACTCGTTGCTTACCACCATAAAAAATCAAGGTGATGAAATTGAAATGAAGGATAAAGAGATTGTACGTTTGAAAGCAAAAGTTGAAAAAATGCAAGCTGCAGAAATAAAGTTAAAGGCAAAAATGGAAAAAGGAAAATCGCCTTCTCCCAAGAAAAATTCAACAAAAACTGTAAATAAAGCTGCTACTGAAAATAAAAAAACAGAATGATGAAGATAATAGAACAGTAATGAAAAAAGGAGACTGAGCCTTTTTATGGATTCAGTCTCTTTTTTATTTGATTGATGTAACTGTTAAAAGTTTCACATATTTTGATTACAAATACAGATATGTAACGTTCTCTTATCAAGAAAAAGAAGTAATTTTATCTTTACCTTAAAAATAACAAAATGAAACAAATGAAAAAATACCATGGAGTTGTGGTTCCGATGGTTACTCCTGTCACTAAAGACGGTCATGTTGACTTAGATGCAGTTAAAAGAATAGTTGATCATTTTGCACGTAATAACGTTGCCGCTTTATTAATGGGGACGACGGGCGAAGGTCATTCTGTTCCTGTTGATGAAGGTGAATTGATGGTAAAGGCGGCAAAAGAGGCTGCTGCAGGACGTATTTTAATTTATGCAGGGCTAGGTGGAAATTGTGTGAGAGATATTCTGAATGCAGCAAATAAGTATTCAGAAGCTGGAGCAGATGTGATAGCCGCAACATTGCCGTGTTATTATGCGCTTACGCCAGACCAAATGTATGAATATTACAATATATTGGCAAATTCATTATCAGTGCCCCTCATGCTTTATAATATAACAATTACGACACACATGAGCATTCCATTGGAAATAATCGATAGATTGAGCAGACATACAAATATCGTTGGCTTAAAAGATTCTGAAAATGATCTTGAGCGAATGGAAAAGGCTTTGTGTATGTTTGCAAATCGTGAGGATTTTGCTTATTTTTGCGGTTGTGCCGCTAATTCTGCTCGTGCGCTTGAATTAGGAGCTGACGGGATTGTGCCGAGTGTTGGTAACTATTTACCAAAGATGTATGCCGACCTTTATAATGCTGGGGTTGAAGGTGATTTGGATAAAGCAGCGCAATTGCAGCGTGAAACTATAGAAATTGGACGTATAAATACGGATGGATTAACTTTGGGACAATCACTTGCAGGATTAAAAGTAATAATGAAAATGGCAGGACTGTGTGAAACCTATATGCTTCCACCTTTAACAGAACTTGACGATAATACTGTTTGTAGGATTCAAGAACAGGCTAAAAAATATTTGTCTTTATAAAAATATGCCTTTTTAATCTTTTAAATAAATACCCATGGAATACTCTGGATTACATTGGATTGATACAACTATAGTTGTAGCATCTGTCTTATTGGCAATAGTTATTGGTATCTATTTTGCCAAAAAACAGAATTCTACAGATGCATATTTCGCTGCAAGTGGAAATATTCCGGCTTGGGCTGTTGGCATGTCTATGTTTGCGACCATTATTAGTAGCGTAACGTTTTTGGCTTATCCTGGCAGTTCGTATGCAGGCAACTGGATATTGCTTGTGCAAGGTCTTATGGTGCCATTGGTGTTGTTGGGGGTAATTGGATTTATCGTTCCACTTTATAGAAAAGTAATTCGTCTTAGTACATACGAATATTTTGAACGACGCTTTGGAGCTTTTGCCCGTTTTTACAGTTCGATAGCTTTCGTTCTTGAACATTTTTCAAAAATGGGTACGATACTTTATCTGTTAGCAATGGCAATGGTGGCTTTTACAGGCGGAATGGATATCGTATGGATAATCATCGGGGTTGGTGTCGCGGTTATCATATTGACTTATTTCGGCGGTATGGAAGCCATAATATGGATGGATGTTGTACAAGGCTTCTTACTTATTATTGGTGGAGTATTAGCTGTTGGTGTGATATTCTATCTTACAGATGGAGGTCCTTCTGCGATAATGGATATAGCAATGAGAGATCATAAGATAGATTTTGGACCATATGCATGGGATTTTACACAGTTGACTTTTGTCGTAATGGTATTCAATGGTGTGTTCTATGCCTTACAAAAGTATGGAACGGATCAAAGTATCGTGCAACGCTATCTTACTGCGCGTAGTGACAAGGAAGCGAAAAAAGCATCGTATCTTGGAATATTGCTCAGCGTGCCAACTTGGGCATTGTTCATGTTTGTAGGTACTTGTCTTTATGCCTTTTATCAAATTAACGCAGGCGAGTTGCCTGTTGGCATCAAAAGTGATGAGGTTTTTCCACATTTCATAGCAACTGAAATGCCTGTAGGTATAACAGGGCTAATTATTGCAGCGCTAATTGCGGGGGCAATTTCAAGCCTTGATGCAGATGTCAACTGTATTTCGGCTGTTGTGGTTGAAGATTATTATGCACGTTTCCGCCCGAAGGCTACTGATAAACAACGTTTGCTTGTTGGCCGCATTGCAGTTGTTGTTGTAGGTATTGGCGCCATCCTTATAGCGATGCTTTATGTCTCATGGGGAGGTGAAGGCGTACTTGGAACTTTGTTTGGTCTTTATGCTATCATATCAGCGGGCATTGTGGGGATATTCATGCTCGGTTTGTTTAGCCGTCGTGCCAATTGGCAGGGACTTTACATAGGTATCGCAGCTACTATCTTGTTTACAGCATACGCTGTACTAACTACAACAAAGTTTGGTTCGGGTCCTGATGCAGAACTTATATTAGATCTTGGTGACTGGAATTTCAAACATCATACATATATGCTTGGTGTATATAGTCATGTAATTGTACTTGTTGTGGGCTATGTGGCAAGTTTATTCTTTAAAACACCTTTGGCTGACAAAGAGCTTACAATATATGGTTATCTTGAAGAGAAGAAAAAGCGTTCACAAGTATAATTTGTTAAATTATTGAATAGCGGCCAAAGGTTCTGACACATAGCCTTTGGCTGTTTTGGCTAAATATTTATAACAAAATAATATCACACAATGAAAAATATAACTTTGCTTCAGCCTCAGAAGACAGTGTTCGGTACAGGTTGTATTAGTCAGTTTCCCGAAGATTATCTAAAGAGCGGATATAAAAAACTTTTTGTTATTACAATGCCGATTATGCGTTCGATGACTTCACAGATGTTTGATGATTTGTCCGCAAATGGTATTGATGTGAAATTTTATGAGGATGTACATGGCGAACCATCAATAACAGATTTCAAAAAGGTATTGAAGGCCGCTGAGGATTTTGATGCAGATAGCTTTTTAGGGATTGGTGGAGGAAGTATACTGGATTTGACGAAACTTGTTGCGACTTTGCTTGGAAGTTCACAGCAAGTTGAAGATCTTTTTGGCACAGGATTGATAGAGCATCGTGGCAAGTGGTTTGCATGTGTTCCTACAACAGCGGGAACCGGTAGTGAAATGTCGCCCAATGCAATATTACTTGATGAACGTGATGCTTTGAAAAAAGGTGTTGTAAGTCAATATCTTATAGCTGATGCCGCTTATATAGATCCCAAATTGACATGGACGGTTCCGGCAAAAGTTACTGCTGAGACAGGTATTGATGCGTTGACTCATTGTATTGAGGCTTACACAAATAAATTTTCTCATCCTATGGTTGACATGTTTGCTATTAAGGGGATAGAATTGATAGCCCGTAATCTGGCACGTGCTGTTAGGCGTGGTGATGATGTAGAGGCGCGTGAGGCATTGGCCATAGGTAGCATGTATGGAGGTTTGTGTCTTGGTCCGGTAAATACAGCGGCGGTTCATGCTCTTTCTTATCCGCTTGGTGGAGAATATCATATTTCTCATGGCCTGTCAAATGCCATATTGTTGCCAACGGTGATGCGTTTTAATTGCCAAGCATGTGTAAAACGTTATGCAGATGTAGCCATAGCCTGTGGTGTTGAACCATGTGATAGTGATGAAGAAACAGCTTTGAAAGGTGTTGAGTTTGTTGCATCATTGTCAAAAGAATGTGGAATACCTGCAACGCTTACAGAAATTGGGATACCTTATTCTGCGGTGGAGCACATGGCAAAAGCCGCTATGGATGTGCAACGGTTGTTGAAAAACAATCCTCGTGAAGTGACTGAGGCTGATGCGCGAAAAATATATGAGAGCTTGTATTGATTAACTGAAATAATGAAAATATAAGTCATGGAAAAACCGATAATAGCCATAACAATGGGTGATCCTGCCGGAATAGGACCGGAAATCATAATAAAGGCATTGAACTTAAAAGAAACATACGACAAATGTAAACCGATCGTTACAGGGAATGCGTCCATTATGGATTTTACAGTCCGTCAACTGGGGCTTGATTTAAATGTTAATGCAGTAAAAAGTGTTGATGAAGCTGTGTTTGAATACGGAACGATTGATGTCTATGATCTTGGTGGTATTGACATCAACGTGTTTCGTCAAGGAGAAGTAGCTGCTCAGTGTGGCGACGCAGCCTTCAACGCAGTTGTTAAAGCCATAGAGTTAGCTATGAATGGCGATGTAGATGCTACCGTTACCGCTCCGTTAAACAAGGAGGCATTGAATCTAGCCGGGCATCATTTTGATGGACATACGGAAATTTACGCACATTATACCAATACGAAGAAATATGCTATGCTTTTGGCAGATGACTTCATGCGTGTGATACATGTGTCAACTCACGTGTCATTGCGTCAAGCATGTGACTTAGTAAAAAAGCAGCGTATTATTGATGTGACGGAACTTATTATTGATGCTTGTCGTCAATTTGGCATTAAACAGCCGCATATAGGTATTGCCGGGCTTAATCCACATGCCAGTGATAACGGTTTGTTTGGCGATGAAGAAAAAGAGGAAATAATACCAGCAGTGGAAGCATTAAAGGCTAAAGGGCTTAATGTAGACGGGCCTGTTCCACCAGACACTCTTTTTGCAAAAGCAAAATGTGGAAAATATGATGGTTGTGTTGCAATGTATCATGACCAAGGACATATACCGTTTAAGGTTGTTGGTTTTAACTGGAACAAAGAAACAGGCAAGATGGAAAGTGCCAAAGGAGTGAATATTACGCTTGGTTTGCCAATAATCAGAGTGTCTGTAGATCATGGTACGGCATTTGATGTGGCAGGCAAGGGAGTTGCTAGCCCGGATGCAATGCTTCTTTCTATTGACTATGCAGTAAGGATGGCAAATAACAAACGCCGATAAATGGATACTTACTGAATGTTAATAGGTAGTTTATGATTGATATTTTCATTTATGAATATATAAGTGTTTACCAAAGGCGGTCTTTAAGATTGTAAAAGACCGCCTTTGGTGTCATTGAAGATGGTCTTTGGCACGCTAAGATATGACCTTTTGTATAATAAAAATAATGTTTTGATATTCAACCGTTTATATAATGTGACTAATAACAATGTGCCATAAGAATTTATATGATGTTGCAGATTTGTAGAATTGTGTTTATTGTCTTATAATATATTATAATTTATGATTATTGTCATTGCGGATGATATAACAGGGGCTGCGGAAATAGCCGGGGTAGCTTTGAGGTATGGATTGAATACTACATTGACGATTGGATATGCAGATGTACCAAAAGCTAAAGATGTTTGGGTTATAGCGACTGATACAAGGTCTGAAAATGAAAATAAAGCGACTGGCACTGTAAAACAAATAGCGGAAAAGTTACCTATTGCCGGTAATATAATATTTAAAAAAACTGATTCCGTACTTAGGGGGCATATTGTTGCTGAACTTAAAACGTTGATGTGTACATTAGGATATAAACGTGTCTTATTTCTACCTCAAAATCCAACTAAGGGTCGGATAATTAAAGATGGGAATTATTACATAAATAATATTCCTTTAAGTGATACAGATTTTAGTTTCGATCCAGAGTTCCCAGCAAAATCTTCATCTGTAATTGATGTGCTAGGGAATGATGCCTGTTTAGTTTTTTTACCGTATGCTGTCACAAATACAAAGCAAAATGCCATATATATAGCAGAAGCTTCTAATCAAGAGCAGGTAGAAACACAGTTAAATAAGATTGATAACGGTTTTATTCTAGCAGGAGGAGCAGATTTGTTTGAAACATTATTAAAAAAGATGTTCCGATATAAAAAAATGAACGGTAGGCCGAAAGACAAAATATTTCCAAAATGTTATTCTATAATAGTATGTGGAAGTACGCAAAGTGGTAATATATTAAAACATGATTTTGCGGATATGGCTGGAACATGCGTTGTTGCGGTATCGAGTGAGATTGTTGAGAAAGGTATTGATAATGATTGGATAATGGCATTAGTTATGCTCTATAATGAGCATAAATCGTTAGCAGTCATATCCGGGGAGCGTGAAAATAGAGGAGCGGTGTATGCCGTTAAATTAAGAAGCATTATGGCGGAAACCGTAAAAAGGCTTGTGGCAGTACGGCAGCCGGATCAGTTGATAATAGAAGGTGGTGCTACGGCTTATGCCGTGGTAAAGTCTATGGGATGGAATAACTTTGATTTAGTCGCAGAATATGCTCCGGGAATAGTCGGTATGTCATATAGAATGACGGAAATAATTTTAAAACCGGGCAGTTATTCTTGGGGGAAAATATTGTAAAATGTATTATTAACATAATTTATCCGTTAAAATTATGTTACTTTTGGCTACCACATAGAATTGTAGTACCTTTGCAGCCTGAAATAATGATGTGAAAAAGATAAATAAATGATGAAAAAATTTTTTATGAAAGGTGTATTATTTTGCACCGCATTGCTTTTCAGTGCACAAGCTGAAGCACAAATCAATCTTGGTAATATATTAAAAAACGTAGTGTCTGGCAAGACGGAAAAAACAGAAACGACAAATTCTTCTGATGAAAGTAAGTCGAGTGGATTGCTTTCTGCATTGACAAGTGTTTTTTCTGGGGACAAAGTTGCTACCAAAGACAAAATTATAGGTACGTGGGTTTATGAAGAACCAGCTGTTGTTTTGTCAAGTAACAATAGCCTTAAAAACATAGGTGGCAAACTTGCTTCATCGGCAGTGGAAAATAAACTTAAAGAAAAATTCGAAGGATTTGGACTGAAAAAAGGTTGTGTTACAATGACATTTGATAAAGATGGAAATTTTACACAGACATTGATGGGGAAAAACCTAAAAGGTACTTATACAATTGAAGACAAGAATATCAAATTAAAGTATGGTGGTAAAGTTTCGCAAATAGTTGGTACTACACAACTGGATGGTAATAATTTACTAATAGTTATGGATGCTTCTAAATTATTGCAATATGTCAATGTTCTTGGCAGTATATCGCAAAATTCCACATTAAAGACTGCGACATCATTACTTGGAAGCATGGACGGGTTGGAATGTGGCTTAAAACTAGTGAAACAATAGTAAATCGCATTTTTGTTATAATTGCTAAAAAAAATTAAAAGCGAGAATGGCGTTTGATTTATATTGGGGTGAATAGGATTTTATCGGATTAAAGTATTACCTTTGCACCCGCTATTACGAGTTGATAGCATAATTCAAACCTAATAAACAAATAAAATGGCAACAAAAATCAGATTACAGCGTGGCGGTCGTAAGGGTTATGCCTTCTACAGGATTGTCATAGCTGATGTAAGAGCACCACGTGATGGTAAGTTTACAGAGAAAATTGGTACTTATAATCCAAACACTAATCCTGCTACGGTAGATTTGGATTTTGACAGAGCTCTTTATTGGGTGGAAACTGGTGCACAGCCTACTGACACAGTACGTAATATCCTGAAACGTGAAGGTGTATATTTAATGAAGCATCTCCGTGGGGGTGTTAAGAAAGGCGCTTTTGACGAAGCTGCTGCTCAGGCTAAGTTTGACGCATGGAAGGCTGATAAAGAAAAAGGGTTAGAGAAGATTCGTGAAACAGAAGCGAAGAACAAGAAAGAGGCTTATACAAAGAGTCTTGATGATGAAAAGAAAGTAAATGCGGCTATAGCTAAGAAAGTAGCAGAAAAGAAAGCTGCTTTGGCCGCTGAAAAAGCCGCGGCTGAAACAGTGGAAAATACAGAGACTCCATCTGAAGAAGTTCCCGCTGAGGCTTAACAGAATAAAGATTAATAATAAAAATATCGTGTAAATTGGTTGGTTAAATTCCATAAATCCAATTTACACGATTTTTTGTATAATATATGCATATTTTATTTATCGGTTCATATGGCAATCTTAATATGGGATTACATTCGAATTTTTATGACTAATGAATGTAAAACCTAGTTTATGTGTACGTCCTTTCGAATCAAGTGAATAGATTGCGTAATGCCCGGAAGGGATATTTCTGATATCTATTGAAGTTTTATAAGGATAGATTGAGATGACTGTCCCTATCAGATTTTTCAATAAAACATATTCAGCATCAAGAACAGATACTTTACTTGGTAATTTTAGGGTTTTACCATTGTTTTCCAACAGATTGAATTGCGATTGTATGAGTTTTTGTGACGCATCATTGTGCTTACATTGAATAGGAGCACTTTCAATTCCATAACGGTTGACTGATGTCACTGCAAAATGTAAATTATTACGATTTTTATCAAGTGTAATGGTTGTGTTGCTGAGTCTGACAGCTAAAATATTTTGAGCATTGTCAATGTTTACAGGATGGGTGGATGAAGCATATATATTGAATGTATTTCTTTCTTCTGTATTATTTTTGCAGTCCCATGTTAATGTTATTTTGTTTTTAGATTCTGTTATTGACAGATTTACAGGCGTGTTGGGTTGTGGCGCCGTATTTTTGATTGGATGTATGAGAGATGGTATAGGAGTGAAAAGTTCTTTTGTGTAGTCATATATACCTTTTACATTTTTAGTAAAGAAGTTTTCTCTGAAAATAGCATATCCCATACCAATAGAACGTGAAACGTTCATCTGCCTTTTTATATCTTCGAGAGGCCATTCGCCTTCATCGGGTGATAAAAAGTAAATTCCAAGTCCCGGTATAATGGTGCAACCGTAACAATTTTCAGCCCAATCAAATAAGAATGGATAAAAATTATTTCCACGGAAATACATCATTGGATAAATTTGGTCGACCAATCCGTTTCGCATCCATTCATGCACATCTTGACAGCCTTTGTCAAAAGCGTTCCAACCATTGCTTGTTTGTCTTATTAAATCTGAATATTTTCCTATTGTAGCACAACTCAGCTTTACCCACGGTTTTAATCGTTTTACATTATCATGTATGGTTTTTACAATATTTGTTATATGCTTTTTTTGTTTATTTTTTATGTACTGATTTTCTGTTCGTTTTGATACCTGCCATGTTTCAGGGTATCTAATATAATCAAGGTGTATTCCATCTATATCATAGCGTTGTGTAATTTCCGAACATATTGATGACAAGTATATTGCTGTTGCAGGATTGGCTGGGTCAAGGAAACCTTCTTGCCCTTTTCTGACAATAAGTGATGGATGTTTACGGCGCAATATTTTACATCCATTGGAGTCCCATTTTCCGGCAGGTATGGAAACAATCCATGCATGTAGTTCCATGCCTCGTTTATGGCATTCTTCAACTACAAAAGCAAGCGGATCGTAACCGGGGAATTTATTGAATGTTCCACTCATACAAGCGTCCCAAGGTTCAATACTTGATGGATATATAACTGTGGAACGTATTCTTGTTTGAAATAAAACAGTATTGATATTTGCATCTTTTAATTTGTCGAGAATTTTTATCATTTCAGCTTTCTGTTTCTTTATGGAAAGCTCGTTAGTTGCGTATGTCTTTGGCCAGTCTAAACCGCTAAGTGTGGTCAACCATACGGCACGTACTTCATATTTGGGCCAATTATAATTCCACGGTGATACGTTTTTCGCATTTAATATAAGTGTAAATGCAAGAGTTTGTAAACAGAAAAACAATCTGTTTTTTATATTTATTTGTCTGAAAGTCAACATTGAAAGTTTTTACTTGCAAAGTTATATTATATTTTTGTTAATCTCAAATTATTTTGTACTTTTGCATTTAACTTATGTGACAGTGTCATATAAGATTATAGACTGTAATCAATCAATGAATAATATGAAGAAATTATGTATGCTTATCGTTGCTTTAGTGATGACGATGGCGGGGTATGCCCAGTTTGAACAGGGCAAATGGTATGTAGGAGCTTCCGTAACAGGTCTTGACATAAGTTATAGTGGAGCAGAAGAATTTAATATCGGACTTGATGCAAAGGCGGGTTATCTTTTAGCTGATGATTGGATGTTGTTAGGACAGGTCGGTTGGCAGCATAGTGGTCTTGAAGGAGCATCAGACATGGTTTGTGTTGGCATAGGTGGCAGATATTATATTATACAAAATGGTCTTTATCTCGGAGTCAATGCAAAACTTATTCATGCCAATCATAATTATAATGATCTTATGCCTGGTATAGAGGTTGGTTATGCCTTTTTTTTAAATAAGTCTATTACAATAGAACCTGCGATATATTATGATCAGTCGTTTAAGAGACATTCAGATTATTCAAAGATTGGTCTGAAAATAGGTCTTGGTGTTTATTTGTAATTTGAATATACGTAAACATCCTGATTGTTTAAATAAACAAGAACAATGAACACTGTTAACGAATTAGAAGATAAACTAATAGATTTGGCTTTTGCTGAAGATATTGGTGATGGAGACCATACGACTTTGTGTTGTATACCGGAAGATGCCATAGGCAGCTCTCATTTATTGATAAAGGAAGATGGAGTTTTAGCGGGTGTGGAAGTTGCTAAAAGAGTTTTCGCACGCTTTGATCCAACACTTAAAGTTGATGTTTTGATAAATGATGGTACTGAGGTAAAAAAAGGAGATATAGCGATGATTGTAAGTGGTAAGATACGCTCATTGTTGCAAACAGAGAGATTGATGCTCAATATAATGCAGCGTATGAGTGGTATTGCCACAATGACGCATAAGTATGTCAAATTGCTAGAAGGTACGCGTACGCATGTTCTTGATACCAGAAAAACAACACCTGGTATGCGTATGTTGGAAAAACAAGCTGTTAAGATCGGCGGTGGCGTAAATCATAGGATAGGCTTGTTTGATATGATTTTATTAAAAGATAATCATATTGATTTTGCAGGAGGTATAAAAAATGCTATTGATAGATGTCATGAATACCTTAAAGCAAAATCTCTCGATTTGAAAATAGAAATAGAGGTGCGTAACATGGAAGAACTCCAGCAAGTACTTAATTGTGGGGGTATTGATCGGATTATGCTTGATAATTTTTCTGTAGAAGATACACGAGCCGCAGTTTGTTTGATTGCGGGTCGGTATGAAACAGAATCAAGTGGTGGTATAACTTTTGATACTATACGCAATTATGCTGATTGTGGCGTAGATTTTGTGTCGGTTGGAGCTTTGACACATTCTGTTAAATGTCTTGATATGAGTTTCAAAGCTTGCTGATCTTTTATTTTCAATATAAGTGATCAATATATTGTCTTCATTATTGATGGTTGCGGCTGTCACTTTCGGCTCACCTGTCAATTATCAAATATCGCTTGCCGGAAACTTTGGCGAACCTCGTCCTAATCATTTTCATGGTGGTATAGACGTGAGGACTGAGATGAGTGAAGGCAAGCCGATATTTTCTGTAGCCGAAGGTTATGTGAGTAGAATAACTGTTGGTCTTGATGGTTTCGGTAATGCGGTATATGTTACTCATCCTTGTGGAATTACGACTGTTTATTGTCACCTTAAAAAGTTTATTCCTCAATTAGCTGCAATTGTACATAAATGGCAGTATCAACATCAAACTTGTTATGCTGATGTACGATTGCAGCCGACAGAGTACCCTGTTTCTAGGGGGCAGTTTATTGCGATTAGTGGTAATACGGGCGCAAGCAAAGCTCCACATTTACATTTGGAGTTTCATGATACAAAAACATGGGCTTTTTTAGATCCATTGAAATATCTTAAGAACTTTGTAACAGATACAACATCACCGATAGCTCATTCTTTTATGGTATATCCGGTCAGTGGTGAAGGTGTGTTTTGTGGATCTTCACGTAAACAGAGTTATGGTTTTTCATCTTTAAATCTTATTAGAGAGTTTACAGCATGGGGGAAGGTCGGTTTCGCAATTTGGGCAAATGACTATATGGAAGGAAGTTTTGGTATACTTGGTATCCATAAAACAACGCTAACTGTTGACGGAAAGCCCGTTTTCGAAAGCATAGTAGACAGTATTCCTGTGAAATATAACCGAATGGTAAATTCATGGGGTGATTATGAACATTATTGTCGTACACATGTATGGTATATGAAATCTTATTTAGATCCGGGCAATGTTTTGCCTATCCTACATACGGATACAGTTAAAAGAGGTTTTGTTATATTTGATGAAGAACGTGATTATAAGTTGGTTTATACCATTTCTGATATTTTTGGTAACTCACGTCGTTATTCATTTATTGTTCGTGGCAAATATCAGGACATTCCACAATATCGCAAACAAAATTTAATGAATACATTGTTTTATAATAAAATAAATGTTTTCCAACGTCCCGGTTTGTCGCTTACGCTGCGACGCGGGGTGCTGCCTGATGATGTTGAGTTGTTGCCGAGGACCAAAGAAGGGACATTGTCGAACATTTGGAATTTTTATGCTCAGTCGTATCCTCTTTTTGATTGGGCATATATCAGTTTACAGTTGAATTCAAAGGTGAAAGATCCTAGTAAATTATACATTCTCTGTCAATATGGAAGTGACCGTTATATGGGTGGTATTTATGACAATGGCTGGGTGACGGGACGTATGCGTGAGCTAGGTGCCAGTTATTCTATCGCATACGATGATGAGCCGCCGTTGCTTACGGCTTTTGGAACATTTCCTGATAAACTCCGTATTATTGCATACGATAAGAAAAGCGGTTTGAGGTCAATTAAAGGTTTTGTTGATGGGCATTTTGTCCTTTTTGAACGTCAGGAAAAAACAAATATGTACATTTGCCGTTTAGATCGTTCTCCAGTAAAAAAATGCGGAATGATGCATGATTTGAAAATCGTGGCGATTGACAATCGAAATAATAAAAAAGTTTTTTCAACGCAGTTTAAGTATTAAGAACAAATATACGCAAAATATGAAAAAAGGTTTGTCTATAGTTTTTATGCTTGTTTCATGGTTGTCTGGACAAGCATGTACAAATTTTATTGTTGGCAAGAATGCTAGTGCCGATGGCTCGGTATTTTGTACTTATAATGCCGATGATTATGGTATGTTTATAGGTTTGTGTCACTATCCCGCAGGGAAACATTCTAAAGGGGAAATGCGTCAGGTATTTGACTGGGATACAAAAGAATATCATGGCCAAATACCGGAGGCTCCCGAAACATACAATGTAATAGGGAATATAAATGAATATCAAGTAAGCATTGGTGAGACAACGTTTGGTGGTCGTCATGAGATGGTTGATACTACAGGAATATTGGATTATGGTTCTTTGATATATATTGCGTTGCAACGTTCTAAGACTGCACGTGAGGCCATTGAGGTTATGACAACGTTGGCGGAAACATACGGTTATTGTTCAGAAGGTGAGACTTTTTCTATATGTGATCCAAACGAAGCTTGGATAATGGAAATGATGGGTAAAGGGCCTGGCAGTAAAGGTGTTGTTTGGGTGGCATTGCGGATACCGGATGATGCAATATGTGCTCATGCGAACCAAAGTAGAATACGCAAATTTAATCAAAAAGATAAAAAAAATGTGATGTTCTCAAAGGATTGTATCGACTTTGCCCGTAGAAAAGGATGGTTTACAGGAAAAGATGAAGATTTCAGCTTTTGTGAAACATACGCATATCCGGATTTTTCCGGAAGACGTTTTTGTGAAGCACGTGTATGGAGTTTCTTTAATCATTTTTCTACAGAAATGGAACGTTATCTTCCTTATGCTGAAGGTAAAGTGAAAAATGCCGAACCAATGCCTTTGTGGATTGTGCCAAATAGAAAAGTAACATTGCAAGATATGCGTGACTGCATGCGCGACCATTATGAGGGGACGCCTTTTGCTCTTGACGCAGACCCTGGGCAAGGTATATGGGAAATGCCTTACCGTCCAACGCCGTTAACATATAAAGTTGGTGGAAAAGAATATTTCAATGAGCGTCCTACTTCAACTCAACAGTCGGGCTTTTCTTATATAGCTCAGTTGCGTTCTTGGTTGCCAAGGCAGATTGGCGGTATATTGTGGTTTGGCAATGATGATGGCAATATGGTGGCTTACACCCCTATATATTGTGGTAATACGATCCAGCCAGAGTGTTATAATACCCCGGGAGCAGACGCTGTCACTTTTAATGATAAGAATGCTTATTGGGTTTGTAATTGGGTAAGCAATATGGTTTATCCTCGTTACTCAATGATGTTCGGCTCATTGAAAGAAGTTAGGGATTCCCTTGAAGCTAATTATGATAGTCTTCAAGCGGAAGTAGAAGCTCATGCGGCAATTCTTTATAAAGCGGATGTTTCAAAAGCTATAGCATATTTGAACCATTATAGCAATGAAAAAGCTCAACAGATGTTGTCTCGTTGGAAAGCATTGGCTATATATCTTATTGTAAAGTATAATGATATGACTGTAAAGCCTGAAGAAAACGGACGTTTTAAACGTACTTATACAGGATTAGGGGCGACAGTTGAGCGGCCGGGATTTCCCGAGAAAGCAGCAAGGGCAATAATTCAAGCTACGGGTGATAAATATACAGTACCTGTTGAATAATTTTATGGCGGGAAGGACGTATCTGTAATAGTCCTTTTCGCCATTTGCTTTTCATAAAATATATGCAGTTTTGTATGTTATGATGTTTATATTTTTGCAATTAGTGGCCTATCTCGTTTTTTTATGCTATCTTTGCGCTTTGAAAAACGTGATTAAATATAATATCTGTGTGCCACATAAATCTAATAACTTGTCAGTTTATTGATGTTTTATATCATGTATATTAACAATTTAAATTAAATATTATGTTTGAAGGACAGCCTAAAGGTTTGTATGCGTTGGCCCTTGCTAATACGGGCGAACGCTTTGGGTATTATACTATGCTTGCAATTTTCACACTGTTTTTGCAAGCAAAGTTCGGTTTCACGGCCGCAGTGACATCAAATATTTTTGCCGGCTTTTTGGCTTTGGTCTATTTCCTTCCTGTTGTGGGGGGAATACTGGCTGACAAGTTCGGTTTTGGCAAAATGGTCACATCAGGTATCGTTGTGATGTTCATTGGTTATCTTTGTCTTGCCATTCCGGCAGGCAGCAATGCTCTTGGTATAGCGGCAATGGTCGGCTCTTTGGTTCTCATAGCCTTTGGTACCGGTCTGTTTAAAGGCAATTTGCAGGTTATGGTTGGCAACCTATACGACGACCCCAGATATTCAGCAAAGCGCGATACGGCTTTCTCAATATTCTATATGGCGATAAATATAGGTGCGCTGTTTGCTCCAACGGCGGCTGAAAAGATAACCGACTGGTATATGAGAAGCCACAACTTCATTTATAATGGCGACATTCCTGCCTTAGCCCACCAATATCTTGACGGTTCACTATCAGGCGAAGCCATGTCAAAATTCGTATCGTTAGCCTCGTTACAAGGTGTTGGTGTAGACACGGCATCCCTTACAGCCTTTGCCAATGATTATATCAACGTGCTTTCTGAGTCATACCACATGGGGTTTGCTGTTGCGTGTGTCTCTCTTATAGTCTCTATGTTGATATATGTATTTGGTAAAAAGACGTTCAAACATGCAGATATGAACACTAATACCAAGCAGTCTTCTCCCAATGACGAAGCTGCCGTCCATGTGCAAGAACTCACTCCGGCTGAGACGAAGTCGCGTGTTATTGCTCTTTGCCTTGTGTTCGCTGTGGTCATATTTTTCTGGATGGCGTTCCACCAGAACGGTCTTACGCTGACGTTCTTCGCCCGCGACTATACGGTGGCTACGGCCACAGGGCTCACACGCATTGGTTTTGATGTTTGGAATCTCGTGCTTATCGCAGTAATGGTTTATTCTGTTTTCGCCATTTTCCAGTCAAAGAAAACGAGTGGTAAAATGGTTGCGACAGTTGTCACTTTGGTAGCATTGGCATTGTTGTATGTCAATTATAACGGTATGGCCGAGACTATAGACATACTTCCACAGAAGTTCCAACAGTTCAACCCATTCTTTGTCGTAGCCCTGACACCTGTGTCAATGGCTGTATTCAGCTATCTTGCCAACAAGGGTAAAGAGCCTTCCGCTCCACGCAAGATTGGCATTGGTATGTTTATAGCCGCAGTGGGATTCATGATTATGGTATGGGGCTCGCTCGGATTGCCTGTGCCCGACGACCTTGCGTCTACAACGACGGACTACAAGGTTACGCCCAACCTGCTTATAAGTACGTACCTTGTACTTACATTTGCCGAGCTGTTCCTCTCCCCGATGGGCATTTCGTTCGTCTCTAAGGTTGCTCCTCCCAAATATAAAGGACTGATGATGGGTGGTTGGTTTGCCGCAACGGCTGTTGGCAACTATCTTGTTTCCATCATCGGAATGCTGTGGGGCGGTTTACCCCTGTGGATACTTTGGGGCATATTGGTTGTATTGTGCGTGATTTCTGCAATCTTCATATTCTCTATAATGAAGAAACTGGAGAAAGTATGTTAATGTAGATTATTATTCTGAGGTCTTAAACGATTTAAGACCTCAGATTATAAAAAGCGTTTATATTATTTATGAAATTTATACTGATACAAATATTTGCTTTGTTTTGTTGGGTTGGTGCATATTCGCATACCGACATGCAAAGTATAGAGAAGCAAAGGGTTGCCAAGCGTGATTCAATCCTTTCGCTCATAACAGGTGCCACGATGCCGACCGACAGTGCGTTGATAACTGATTTCGGTGCGAAAGGTGACGGTAAGAAAGATTGTAAACCTGCTTTTGACAAAGCCATGAAGGCAGCCGTGAAGCATGGTGGATTGAGGATTGTAGTACCAAAAGGTGTTTATCTGGTCAAAGGACCTATTCATTTTGTGAGTAATGTTTGTCTCGATATAAAGAAAGATGCTGTAGTTAAGTTCGACCCAGAACCGTCTTTGTATCTTCCAATGGTGAAAACTAGTTGGGAGGGAACATTCTTAAATAATTACAGTCCTTTCATTTATGGTTACGGACTTCATGATGTGTCAATAATAGGAGAGGGGACTATTGACGGAAATGCTTCTTCTACCTTCTCTACATGGAAGTCTAAGCAAAAATATGGACAAGTACGTAGTCGTGAGATGAACCATAGCCAAGCTCCTGTGGCAACCCGTGACTTTGGGGAGGGATGGTGGCTTAGGCCGCAATTGATACAGTTTTATAACTGTAAGAATATAACTCTTTCTGGAGTGTTTATGACAAATGCGCCTTTTTGGTGTATCCATTTATTGCGCAGTGAGAATATAATTTGTCGCGGTTTGCGTTATAATGCAAAGCTTGTGAACAATGATGGAATTGATCCTGAATGTTCGCGTAATATATTGATTGAGAATATTGAATTTGACAACGGTGATGATAATGTAGCTATAAAGGCTGGGCGTGACAATGACGGTTGGGCTGCTGAGGCTCCGTCAGAGAATATAGTCATACGTAATTGTCGTTTTAAAGGGCTTCATGCTGTTGTAATTGGTAGTGAGATGTCATCCGGAGTGCGTAATGTTTTTGTTGAAAATTGTACTTTCGGCGGATATTGTAAACGTGGCATATATTTAAAGACGAATCCTGATCGAGGTGGATTTATTGACGGAATATATGTAAAGAATTGTAAGTTTGATGAAGTTGAAGACCTGTTTTATGCAACCAGCATGTATGCCGGCGAGGGGCTTGATAACGACAAGTTCACTCGTGTCTCGAATATTTTTGTTGACGGGCTTCGTTGCAATAAGACGACAGCAGCCGGTCTGGTGCTGCAAGGCACGCCGACAGAGCCTATACGGAATGTAGTTTTTAGAAATGTAGAGATTGGCGAGGCTAAAAACGCCATCAGTTTTGATAATACTGAAGGCGTGGAATTGCGTGACTGCCATATTGGAGGTCGCGCAGGAGTCCCGTCAACTGCCAAATAAGTATTGCAGACAGTTCTTATTACATGTTTGTAGCGTATTAAGGCACATTGTCAAGTTAATATTTGGCAATGCGTTTCGATTTGTCATTATTGTAATGTTCTTGTATCTGCATAAAAATAAAGGCGTTTTTTCATAGTACATCTTGATTGCTTTTTTGAGAACGTTTTTCTTATATGCGGCATATCGCAAAGTAAAAGACCGTATTTTATAGCTTAATATGTGCCGAATGGCAATGTCAAAGACGGCTTTTATTTTGTACTTATAAGCACTTTATGAGGTGCTCTTGGTGTTTTTTTGTGTTAGGTTCAATCTTGTGGTGATATGTGTGATAAAGTATGTTCACTGTATATTGAAATAATATGGAAATGGTCAAAGCGTTTGCTTAATTAAGGTATAAATAATGTCGAATGTTTTGTTTTATCATATACTTGCGCTATCTTTGCAACCCATAAAAACGGATTCAAATGTATAATATAAACAGCAAAACGAAGGCCGATGATAAATTTCATTTCAATGTCTCGGCAGATGCTTCGCTATTGGATTTCCTAATCGCCAATGTTACAGGGTGGAGCCGTACAAAAGTGAAAGCCGTATTACGTGGACGAGGGGTTAAGGTCGACGGCAAGATTGTGAGCCAGTTTGATTTTAAGTTAAATCCCGGAATGAAAGTGGATGTGAGCAAGCATAAGAGTGAAACATCCATTCTAAAAAGTCGGTATGTTAAGTTGGTTTATGAGGATAGGTATCTTATTGTCATAGAAAAATCCGTAGGCATACTTTCAATGGCGGCCGGGCATAGCTCGCTTAATGTTAAGTCTGTGCTGGATGATTATTTTCATAAAAGCCGTCAGCGGTGTTCAGCTCATGTAGTTCACCGTCTTGATCGTGATACAAGTGGTCTTATGGTGTATGCAAAAGATATGCAGACTGAACAGATTTTAGAACATGAATGGCACGACATCGTGTTCGACAGGCGTTATGTTGCCGTGGTCAGCGGTGAAGTAGAGCAGGAGGGGGGTACCATTACTAGTTGGTTGAAAGATAATAAGGCATATTTTACATATTCGTCTCCTGTTGACAATGGTGGAAAGTATGCTGTTACTCATTTTCATACATTAGCAAGAACAACAGAGCACAGTTTGGTTGAATATCGTTTGGAGACAGGTAGGAAGAACCAGATACGTGTACATTCCGCAGACATGGGACACCCTGTGTGTGGAGATGTTAAGTATGGCAATGGCGATGACCCATTGCGCCGTCTTTGCCTACATGCTTATAGGTTGTGTTTCTATCATCCAGTGACAGGTGAACCGTTGGAATTTGAAACACCTATCCCTTTTACGTTTAGGAGTTTGTTCAAGTAAAATGCTGTAAAATATGGGAAATTACGCTTATTTTATATTTTTAGTATTGGCATTTATTGTTGGTGTCATCATATTGAAAAAAGTTGCAGGATGTCTGATGAAGTCTGTGTTGTTTGTTATAATTATAGCAATTCTAGTTGCTGTTTATTTTATATTTTTAAAATGAAACATAAATGATTATCAATAACAAAGTGCGGGCGTAAAGATTTACATTATTGATCTTCAGATCGCACTTTGTTATTGATAATCATTTATGTTATTTCTTTTTTACACCTTTATATATCAATATTCCAACGACGATTATGGCTAGACCTAAAAGCGCACATCCGATTTCATGGCTGTATTGTGTCGCCAATTCATAAACACGGTTTGTGTCAATGTCAGGGAACGATTTGTAAATTAAATATCCGATAAAGGCCAATACGCTGTTCCACAAGCCGGCTCCTAACGTCGTGTAAAGAATAAAGTGTCCTAATTTCATTCCTGCCAATCCTGCAGGTATACTAATCAACTGACGAACGGCTGGTATTAATCTTCCAAAAAACGTTGAAGCCGCCCCGTGCTCTCGGAAATATTGTTCAGCTTTTTCTACGCTTGATCTGTCTATTAGGCACATGTGGCCGATACGACTGTCCGCGAATTTATATACAATTGGCCTGCCTAGCCATTTCGCAAGATAATAGTTGAACAAAGCGCCAATGTCGGCACCTATTGTGGCGAATAAGACAACGAGAAAAATATTCATACTGTCATCGGTCATAGACTTCCATGCCGCAGGTGGAACAATTACTTCTGACGGAAAAGGTATGAAAGAACTTTCGATTGCCATGAATACCGTCACAACCCAGTAGTTCAAATTTTCTAGAACCCACTTGATCAATTCTGCTGAATCCATTTTATTATTAGTTAGAATAAATATGGTTGCAAAGATACGTACTTCTAAAAAAGAAAAGAAAAACTTTAAATAATATCGTTATTTATGATAACGACTGTGCATAATTATTTCTAGAAATGTTGAATTTCTTCATATATCCGTTGTACGGGAAGCCCCATGACATTAAAATAGCTCCCGTTAATGGATTTTACACCAATGTAGCCGATCCATTCCTGTATGCCATAAGCACCAGCTTTGTCAAGAGGTTTATACTGGTCAACATAATAATTAATTTCTTCATCTGTTAAGTCTTTAAATGTTACATTCGTGGTAACTGAAAAATGTTTCTGCTTCTCTATAGATGTAAGACATACCCCCGTAATAACTTGATGGGTATTACCGCTTAGAAGATGTAACATACTTCGCGCTTCATCAAGATTTTTAGGTTTTCCCATAACCTCTCCATTTAATATAACAACCGTGTCGGCCGTAATTATAAGATTTTCGTCATTAAGCAGTATACTATAAGCATTAGCCTTTTCTGTGGCTATGTATTCGGCTATGCTTGTAACAGGTATGTTTTGAGGATATGTTTCATTAATACCTTTAATGACATATATTTCAAAGTCTATGTCTAGTCCGGCGAGTAATTCTTTTCGCCTAGGACTGTTACTGCTTAAAATTATGTGATATTTTTTTTCCATGAGTTTTTATGTGTTTAGTAATCATTATTTATTCTTTTCACATCCTTTTATCATTTTTTTTAGTTGGGTTATCCTTGCATTATTGACAACTTTGGAGAATTTATCGTAATAAGCTAAAGCAGAATTGAAATAACAGATGGCATTTTCCCATTTTTCCATGAACATGTAACAAAAACCTAATCGATAAAATACGTCGCCCTTTTCATTATCGTGACACACCATTAACTGCTTTTCATAGAGAGGTATGGCTTTATTGTATTCATTAAGCATGAAATGGCTCTCTGCTGTGATGTGGTAATAAACATTACGCTCAGGAGGGGAGTATGCATCAAGAAATGGTAATGCTTGGTCTAGATATTGGCAGACCATTTTGTAATCTTGTTCATGATAATAACAGACACCGATGTAAGCCTTGAAACGCGGGCTAAGTTTATGTGATTCGTCAAGTTTGACGAGTATGACTAATGCTTCGTGATATTTTCTTCCGGCAAAATAGTCTAATGCCCTGCCTAACTTATTTGAATCAGGTTGCTGTTTTGATTGTGCTAAAAGTGTAAATGATATAATGATTAGCAATAACGATATTATGCAACGTTTCACTTTGTGTAGAAATCAATTAAATTCATTAATGCATTGCGGCATACAATGCAAAATTCAGGGTATTCATTTGTTCGCATCCTACAGTTCTGCATACCTCTATAAATACCTTTCATACTATATCCGGCTCCTTCGTATAAACCTATTTTTGTTTTTACTGTATCCGGATTGTTTGTTTCCGGAGTGGGAATGATTGTTCCATGTTTAATAAGTTTTTCCCATTTGCCATGAAAATTTTTAAGTGTCGTTATATTTGGTTCCCATGGTTCAATGTCGTGCGGATACATTGGTATTTGTTCAAAATCATACGCATATTCGTCGGCGAGCCCTCCAAAACTATGTCCGAATTCATGTACGACAACAGGTTTGAACATAGGATGATGGGTCATTGTAAGCACATACGAATTTAGTATACCGCCTCCGCCATATTGATTCGTATTAACTAATATGATTATATGTTCATAAGGTGTTCCGGCAAGCACATCGTGAAGCTTGAATAAGTTTAATGTGGTTAGATAACGGTTGCTGTAGAATGTGTCAAAATGTGAGTTTAATGATGTCTTTTTCCAAATGCTCTTTGACGGCTCGCTCGTTCCACTTTCTATAGATGGGGATTTCACGGCTATAATGTTAAATTTTTCTTTTGCCGATTTGAATGGCTCATGGGCGAATATCGCGTTAACCGCTTCGTGGGCGTCTTTGATAAAAGTTGGCATCTCGCTATCAGTGTAGCCTTCAGCCACTAATGCGATATGTATGCATCGTGATGTGTCTTCAGCTTGTTGTAATGTGATGTATGGTGTAACATGTCGTTCACCGATATGATGTATTAAAATGTCTTTGGGTATAACGGTATGAGTATAGGTTGTTGTTATTTGCCTTCTATTATTGCGCAATTCTACAGTTATGTCAACTATGTCCTTGGGCATTGGTATGAGAAATACATTTTCGAAAGCCCTGTGTGGCCCTGCGGCTTCGTCATAAGTCAGCCATTCTTGGAATAATGTTGAAAAAGAATTTTTATATATAATATTTCCTGTTGAATGTTGTCTCACGGTTATTTGTCCATTGCCTTCAACAGGAACGGTTGTTAATCGTTGTTTTTTTCCATACCAGTGAGGCATGGAATAAATATTTGCAAGGCTTACGGTCTGGATTTGTTTGTTACCTGAAAAAATGTAATCAAGACGCATGGTCTTGTCTGTGAAATATTTTTCGAAATCTTGCGCAAATCCTGTTATCACTGACAGTGGTAACAGCAAAGACAGTAGAAACTTTTTACTTGTCATTGTTGAGCAATAATATATATTTTTTGAATGAAAAATCTTAATTTGTTGTATTAAATGGACATGTTCTCATTAATTTGACCACGTATTCACGTGTCCAGTCATTTGCGTGTAATATTTTTTCACCATATTTTAATATGTCAATGTCTATTTTTACAATATTTTTAGCGCGTTCATGTTTTTGAGTTCCACAAATGAGTTCGATATGTTTTAAGGCTTTATTTATATATTCTAGTGGATGTGATGTATGGACGAATGCTAAACAGTTGAGGAATTTGTCGGATATCATACCGATGGGTATGGTCCATATTTGTTCGCTGAATATGATATCGTTCCCGAATAGATCATATAGCTTTGCTTTTGCTTTGGATATGTTTATCTCTTGGTCAAAGTTGCTGCCAAGTGCCAATACAATTTCTTTCCTTTCCGCCATTATAATCATTCATTATTTTTGCGATAGGAATAATTCTGCTTTTTCTAGATCGTCAGGTGTGTCAATTCCAATAGTTTCGACGTTTGTGATTCCTACTTTTATGCGGTATCCGTTTTGCAACCATCTTAGTTGCTCTAAACTTTCAGCGAGTTCAAGACTCGATTGGGGCATTTGGGTAATATCGGCTAAAACGTTGCTCCGATAAGCGTATAAGCCTATATGTTTCAAGTAGGTGTAGTTCTCAATCCAGTGTTTTTTTTCAATATTCCTAAGATAAGGTATGACGTTGCGGCTGAAATACATTGCAAAACCATTATTGTCACATATAACTTTTGGCGAATTGGGGTTTTCTAGATCTTTTATGCTCTCTTTTTTTGTGAACGGACGGCCAAGTGTGGCAATCATAGTTTCTGGATCGGAGAAACAATCACATATTGTTTTAATTTGAGATTCATGGATGAATGGTTCGTCTCCTTGTATGTTAATGACAACGTCAAACTGTTTATTTATTTTGTTTACCGCTTCTTCAACCCTATCTGTTCCACTTTTATGGTTTGCAGATGTCATGATCGCATTTCCTCCAAAACTTTTGACAGTATTGTAAATACGTTTGTCATCGGTCGCAACATAAACATCATTCAACACTGTAGCTACTTGTTCATACACTCTTTGAATAACGGGCTTACCGCCTAATATGGCTAAAGGTTTGCCCGGAAATCGTGTAGATGCATATCTTGCTGGTATTATGCCTACAAAATTCATTGTTCTTATGATTTAATATTTTTACAAAGTTACTAATATTTCTCAATAATAATATGCTATAAATAGATTTTTTAGAAATATTTTTGGTGGCTGCTGATTTTTTATTACTTTTGGTGATAAATTAAAAATGCCAGATTGTGAAGAATTATATATTTCTTTTTTTATGTATTTTCCCTTTTGTATGTAATGCTCAGAAAATAACATTAGGTTCATGTGAGACGAAAGATGGTGGAACATACCAAGGGGAGATAGTGTCAGGTAAACCACACGGTAAAGGGAAAACTGTTTATAAGAATGGTGATACCTATGAGGGGATGTACGTAAAAGGTAAGCGTCAAGGTTATGGTGTATATACATTTTCTGACGGAGAAAAATATGACGGAGAATGGTTTCAAGACCAACAACATGGTAGAGGAACATATTATTTTATGAATAATAATAAATATGTAGGTTTATGGTTTAGGGATTACCAACAAGGCCATGGCGTAATGTATTATTATAACGGAGATAAGTATGATGGCGAATGGCATCAAGACAAGCGCAATGGCAAAGGTAGATATACATATAATGGCGGCGCTTATTATGATGGCGAATGGAAAGAAGACGAAAAAAATGGAATAGGTTTTTTTGATTGGGCAGATGGTACGACCTATGAGGGTATGTGGGTTGACAATTTACGATCAGGTAAGGGCACTAACCGGTATGCTGACGGTGATGTGTATATAGGTGAATGGCAGGAAGACGTGCAGAATGGCAAAGGTATATATAAATTTCAAAATGGAGATATGTATGAAGGTGATTATGTTAGAGGTAAACGTACAGGTGAAGGTATATTTACATTTGCCAATGGGGACCGATATACAGGCCATTTTACGGAAGGTGATAAGGATGGATATGGTATATTGCAGTGGAAAAACGGTGATGTTTATAATGGATATTGGAAACATGATAGGCAAAATGGACATGGCAAATTGATAAAAAAGAATGGTGATGTTTATGAAGGAAATTTTAAAGATGGAGTTTTTGACGGAGAAGTGATAATTCATTTTATAGATGGAAGCAAGTTTAGAGGAATATATCGAAATGGCAAGCGTAATGGTAAGGCGTTAGAAGTCGATAAGGATGGCAAACGTTTTGAGGGAACATATAAAGATGATTTACGTGAAGGTAAATATATAGAAAAAGATAAGAATGGAAATATTATTTCACAAGGAATGTATATATTAGGGAATAAAGTTCAATAATCTTTTAAATTTAAATGTTATGATAATAGACACGCTAGAAAATTTGGGTAAGTATATTTCACTTAACCCATTGTTTAAGGATGTTGTTGATTTCATCAACTCCAATGATTTGAATAGCCTTGAGGCCGGTAAGCATTATATTAATGGTTCCGATTTGTTTGTCAACATACAACTTGCAAAAGGAAAAACAAAGGATACGGCTCTACTTGAAACTCATAAAAAGATGATAGATATACAGATTCCGTTAAGTACGTCGGAAACATTCGGTTATACTCCATTGTGCGATTTACCATTAGCTGGTTACAATGAAGAAAAAGATATAACTAAATATGAAGGATTGGCTGAAACTTATGTAACATGTAAACCTGGTGAATTCGCAATATTTTTTCCTCAAGATGGCCATGCCCCATGTATATCTGACTCTGCAGAAATAAAGAAAGCCATATTTAAAGTATTGGCTTGATTCGTATAATTGTAAAATACTATAATAAATGAAATGTAATGGTTACTAGAAAAACCAAACAAATAAAAGCAGAACCGAAGACTGAGATGAAAAAACAAACAAAACATATCGGTTTGGTTGCCAATGATGGATATCTAGCTCCGTATGAAGACGCAATTCGTGGTCGTCATGATCATGCCGTATGGAAAATAAATCAGTTGACACATAACGGAAAAGAAACGTTGGACAGTTTCGCTAGTGGGTATGATTATTATGGCCTTCACAAATTATCTCGTGGATGGGTTTTCAGAGAATGGGCTCCTAATGCTACGGACATATATCTTGTAGGTGATTTCAATAATTGGCAAGAGAGTGAGAAGTATAAAGCCAAACGTATAGAAGGTACGGATAATTGGGAACTTAAGATTTCTGAGAAAGGAATGAAACATGGCGATCTTTATAAGATGCATGTATATTGGAATGGAGGCCATGGAGAAAGAATACCAGCATGGGTTCAAAGAGTTGTACAAGATGACACGACAAAGATTTTCTCAGCTCAAGTGTGGAATCCTGAGAAACCGTATGTATGGAAAAAGCGTAAGTTTAAACCAAATAAAAATCCTCTTCTCATATATGAATGTCATATAGGAATGGCGCAAGATGCAGAGAAAGTAGGAACATATACGGAGTTTAAGGAAAATGTATTGCCTCGTATTATTGCAGACGGGTATAATTGCATACAAATAATGGCAATACAAGAGCATCCTTATTATGGCTCTTTTGGTTATCATGTCAGCAGCTTTTTTGCGGCATCGAGCCGGTTTGGTACTCCTGAAGAATTAAAAGCTCTCATAGATGAAGCACATCGTAATGGCATAGCTGTAATAATGGATATTGTTCATAGTCATGCCGTAAAAAACGAAATTGAAGGACTTGGCAATTTGGCAGGTGATCCTAATCAGTATTTTTATCAAGGAGATAGGCATGAACACCCCGCATGGGATAGTTTATGTTTTGACTATGGAAAGGACAATGTCATACATTTTTTATTGAGTAATTGCAAATATTGGTTGAAAGAGTTCCATTTTGACGGATTCAGATTTGACGGTGTAACTTCCATGTTATATTACAGTCATGGATTAGGAGAGGCATTTTGTAATTATGGAGATTATTTTAATGGTCATGAAGACGATAATGCTATATGCTATCTTACATTGGCAAATAAGCTGATACATGAAATCAATCCCGATGCTATAACAATAGCGGAAGAAGTGAGTGGTATGCCTGGGCTTGCTGCTAAGTTTGAGGATGGTGGTTTTGGTTTTGATTATCGTATGGCTATGAATATTCCTGATTATTGGATTAAAACCATAAAAGAAAAGAGGGATGAAGATTGGAAGCCTAGTAGCATCTTTTGGGAAGTAAAAAACCGTCGTCCGGATGAGAAGACAATTAGTTATTGTGAAAGTCATGATCAAGCTTTGGTCGGTGATAAAACAATAATATTCCGTTTAATAGATGCCGACATGTATTGGCATTTCAAAAAGGGAGATGAAAATGAGACCGTACATCGTGGCATAGCTTTACATAAAATGATAAAACTTGTTACGGCAGGAGCCATAAATGGCGGTTATCTTAATTTTATGGGTAATGAATTTGGTCATCCTGAGTGGATTGACTTTCCACGCGAAGGTAACGGTTGGAGTTATAAATATGCACGCAGGCAATGGAATCTTGTAGACAATCATGAACTTTGTTATCATTATTTAGGTGATTTTGACCGTGAGATGTTGAAAGTCATTACGAGTGTGCGTAATTTCCAGAAAACTCCAGTGCAGGAAATTTGGCATAATGATGACGACCAAGTGTTGGCATTTATGCGTGGTGATTTAGTGTTTGTCTTTAATTTCAATCCAACACATTCGTTTACGGATTATGGGTTCTTAGTGCCAACAGGCTCCTATGATGTTGTTCTTAATACGGATGCTATGGCTTTTGGCGGAAATGGTTTTGCTGATGATAGTATGACGCATGTCACGAATTATGACCCCTTGTATGTCAAAGATCATAAGGAATGGTTGAAGTTATACATACCGGCACGTTCCGCAGTAGTGCTAAAGAAAAACTGACATGATACGTAATTCGCGAAATGACAATAGCACATTGCTTCAGTTGGCATGTGCTATTGTTTTCATATTGTTTGTATTTGTTTATGTATATTGCTTCCAAGCGGATTTGCTGTTCATGATTCAGCATGTTTTATCCGGAGGTACAACACATTACGATAAGACAATTGGAGTGTTTGTTATTACAATAGTTCTTTACATAGTGCAACTTGGAATGAGAAAGTTGGGCGGACTAGGAAATATTTATTATGCCTTAACATATATTCCGTCTTTGGCTTTATTGGCTGCAGTTACAGGTGTTGATAGTGATTTTGAGGGAAATAATGTTTTCAAACCATTGAACTGGTTTGTTTTGATATTAGTACCTTTGTATATCGTTATTTCATTATTGTTGCGTTCAAGTAAAAAAATAATATGCAATACCGAGCGGTCAACAACTTTAGCCGGTATCTTGTGGAGAAATTTGCTTATTATGGCTGGTTTGTTTATGGCAGTTTGCATTTATGGTAATAATGATATGATATTTCATTATAGGTTGCGTATAGAAAATTTGTTAAGAGAATCTTCATACGACAAGGCATTACTTATAGGAGATAAATCGAAAGATGCAGACATAAATCTTACAATGTTGAGAGTTTATGCTTTGTCGAGAACCGAACAACTTGGCGAACGTTTATTTGAATATCCTTTGGCTGGAGGTTCGAATGCATTACTTCCTGATGGAAAGAAAATAAGATGTCTGTATTATCCAGAAAGGATGATAACTAAGAACTTAAGTATCAGGAGAAAGGGGGAAATGGCATCAATGGATTATTTGCTTTATATACAGGATAACGGATTAGCAATGAAGTCTGTCACAGACTATATTCTTTGCGGATATTTATTAGATAAGGATCTTGATGCCTTTGTATCAGAAATACGTTATAAATATAATTTAACAGCAAGTTCATTGCCCAAACATTATAAAGAAGCATTGATACTATATACCCATTTAAGAGCTAATCCTGTGTTAGTTTTTCATGATGAAGTGTTGGATGCAGACTATACTGATTTTCAAAAACTAGAATATAATTATACAGATAAACAAGAACGTAAAACAAGAGTCAGGGACGCTTATGGTGATACCTATTGGTTTTATTATTTTTATCACAAATAAAAAGCCTGTTTTGTAAAATTTTAATTAGATGTTACAAGCATAAGATTACAAAATATGTGGTATAATTTACCACATATTTTGTAAATTACCAATCTTTGAATAATTCAAAACCGAAGCGGCATCCAAATCCATCAAATTTAGTATTGCGTGTAGCAATGAATATTCCCATTGAGAAGAAACGGTTTGTAAAACCGTATCCATATTCAACATAAGGATGTAGATGATCAACAAAAAGTGTATTCATATAAATGCGTTCTATTTCCATTAGTTTTCCAATATATGGGATATGTGAAAATATCATTAGTGGTGATTCATAAGTTACATTGCTACGGATATAATATTCTGAAGCGTTATACCAATTGCTATTTAATAATTGGAATTCTCCTGTCCAGTCATCATTCCAGCCACCTGGAATGTTTTCTTCCCTAAAATTTATGTAATCAAGAAAATAAGAATTGTGACTTTTTGATGTATAGAATCCACTTCCCAATCTTATAGACAAATTTCTTAATGATGTGAACAGTTTTTTCCATGATACATCAAATTCAAAACGTTCATAATCCATGTTGGCTTTACCTGCACGTATGCCACGTTCGTAGTCTGTTGTTATTATTGGACCAAGCCACCCCATAGGGCGGAATTGTATTTTTAATGAAGGAGCTAATGAATAATAAGATATAGGACGTCCTGTTATTTTGAATCCAGTATTGTCAACTGCAGATCTGCGATGAAATATGAGACTTGGTTGTATACTTAATTTGCTAGATAAGTCATAACCACATGCAAACTTTATATATAGATCTTTAAAGTATTCTAAATTCATTTTATCCCAATCAATGGAGTCCAGCTCTTCATTTTTTATTTGTTCTACGATATTTGAATTAGTAATCCTGTTACCGTTGCCAACTTCTACAGAAATGAAACCATTTTTATCCCTATTGAAATAATATTTTACTGGTATATTAAAATATAATTGATGTTGATTGAACGAATAACCGGCATTTAATGTTAATGAAATATCGCTATTTACGGAAAACCTGTAACTTCCATTTAATTTAAATTTATAAGTAATTCCACGTCGACCGCTATAGCTGAGATATAATGGATTTAATATAGGTGAAATTCTAAAAGCACCTTGACTATTTGAACCAAAATTTCCTTTGGTTCTATTTATTATATAATCACCGAATGAATCCCAAAATATTTTTTTCCATCTGCTATCTTCTTTTTTAATTTTCGTTGTATCAATATCTTGTTTTATGGAATCGTTATAATTATATATGTTTGTAATAAAATCTGGCAGGGGGTATGGCCTTATCTTAGCCATAAGCGCTGTATCGTGTGAATTGATAATGGATTCGGGCAGAAGTATATTATTATCATATATAGAGTTATATGTTACGCTTATTTTATTGCCAATAAAATGGAACGTGGCATTAATATCACATGTTTTTGGGAATAACGAACGTACTCCACTGTTACCCATAGTTGCATCAACGTGAAATTTTACCATATCATATTCTCCATTGAACTTGATTTTTGTAATGCGCCCTGTTTCAAAATCGACAATTGCCGAACCACTGATTAGCTGCGTGTTATAACGTTTTGGATGGAACACAATTTCTGTACGGTTGTCCGTAAGTTTTGTTATATCATATTTGTATAGACGCATGTTGTAATGATTGAATGGTGACAATATTTGGTTATCAAACATGGTTATGCCATAAATATTCGGCATTAGATATTTCAGCATTGTCTCCATTACATCTTTATGGCGAGGTATTGTTCCGATATTTATTTGTTTTACTACATTTTTTATTACATCATCTTTTATATATATAGTATTGTAACTTTCTCCAGCATATTCACGTTGCCCACGCGATATAGCAAACATTGAAGGTATAGCCATAAGCGTAAAGTTACGCCTATCTGTTTTGAAATAATATCTTAAGTATACGTTTGTATGTATACCATCCAGTTGCTCCGGTACGCTTTGCTTGTATGTCAGAACACGTTGCAGTACCAATGAATCTGTTAGGCTTTTTGCATTGCTTTTGACTGATAACAGTGAAAAGAGTATCGTCAACAAAAATATTATGTTTGTAAAAATATTCACGATGCAAATATACTAGTATTTTCTCAATATTGCCATGTTTACAACTTTTATATGGATTGGATTTGATATAATAATAAAGAAAATCCCATTACCTGAAAATAGGCAATGGGATTTTCTTTATTGTGAATATTTATATTTATTCACCTTTTTCCATTTTAGCTTTTAATTCAGCAAGAGCATCTATATCACCTAATGTTGTACCTGCGGCAACATTATTAATTGTAGGCGTTTCTTCTTTCTTCGCTTTCTTACGTGATACTTTTTTGGGTTCTTCCTTTACATCTTCAAATGTACGACTATGCGAAAGAATTATTCGTTTGGTTTCTTTAACGAACTCTATAACTTTAAATTGTAGTTCTTCTCCAAGTTGAGCTTGGCTACCATCTTCTTTTACAAGATGCTTTGGCGTAGCAAATCCTTCTCCACCTTCATTAAGGGCAATAACAGCACCTTTATCCATAACTTCAGTTATCTTGCCTGTATGGATTGAACCTGGAGTATATATAGTTTCGTATGTATCCCATGGATTATCTTCAAGCTGCTTGTGTCCTAAGCTGAGGCGACGATTCTCTTTGTCAATTTCAAGAACAATAACATCAATGTCTGCACCAACTTGTGTAAATTCAGAAGGATGTTTAACTTTCTTTGTCCATGATAAGTCGCTGATATGAATAAGTCCGTCAACACCTTCTTCAAGTTCGACAAATATACCAAAATTAGTAAAGTTGCGAACCTTTGCAGTATGCTTGCTCCCAATAGGATATTTAACTTCAATTGTTTCCCATGGATCTTCTTTTAACTGCTTGATACCAAGGGACATTTTACGTTCTTCACGATCGAGAGTAAGAATAACTGCTTCAACTTCATCTCCTACGTGCATAAATTCTTGTGCACTACGTAGATGCTGGCTCCAACTCATTTCGGAAACATGAATAAGACCTTCAACGCCTGGAGCAATTTCAACGAATGCTCCATAATCTGCAATCACAACAACTTTGCCTTTTACATGATCGCCAACTTTAAGATTCGGATCAAGAGCATCCCATGGATGTGGAGTAAGTTGTTTCAAACCAAGAGCTATACGTTTCTTATCGTTATCAAAATCAAGAATAACAACATTTATCTTTTGATCTAATGAAACAACTTCATGCGGATCGCTTACTCGTCCCCAAGAAAGATCTGTGATATGGATGAGTCCATCAACTCCACCAAGATCAACAAATACACCATAAGAAGTAATATTTTTTACAGTTCCTTCAAGAATCTGACCTTTTTCGAGTTTACTAATGATTTCTTTCTTCTGCGCCTCAAGTTCAGCTTCAATAAGAGCTTTGTGTGAAACGACAACATTACGGAATTCTTGATTGATTTTTACAACTTTAAATTCCATTGTTTTACCAACAAATACGTCATAATCACGTATCGGGTGAACGTCAATTTGGCTTCCGGGAAGGAATGCCTCTATTCCAAAGACATCAACAATCATACCGCCTTTAGTACGACATTTGATATATCCTTGAATAATCTCTTCATTGTCAAGAGCCGCATTAACACGCTCCCAACTTTTACTCAAACGGGCTTTTTTATGTGACAATAAAAGTTGCCCTTTTTTATCTTCTTGGTTTTCAACATAAACCTCAACAGTGTCTCCAATTTTCAAATCCGGATTATAACGAAATTCGCTTGCCGGTATGACACCGTCACTTTTGTAACCAATGTTTACTACGACTTCTTTTTTGTCAATAGAAATAACGGTTCCGTCTACGACTTGATGTTCGCTGACTTTGTTGAGAGTTTCATCGTAAGCTTTTTCTAGTTCTTCCTTACTTACGTTTACATTAGTTCCATTTTCAAACTCTTCCCAGTTAAAGTCTGTCAATGGCTGTACGTTTTTTGAATCTAACATAAATAATAATTTTTAGTTTAATAAAATTCGACTTTATATTGATAAAAATCGGTTGCAAAGGTACAATGCTTTAATTTAATATATTTATAAATATTATTTGAGTCAATATGATTTTATGAATTATTAACGTATTCGGCGTTTCTTTGAGCAGATTTAAGGATGATGCTTGTTGCTCCTATTGTAAAAAGTGTACCATCATAGATGATCCGTCTTTCTTTATTCCCTAATATCTCATTATCAACAAATGTACCAGTATTGCTCGGGCCGTCTCGTAAAATATATTTAAGATTCCCATGTTTATCTTTGGAAACATTTATGACACAGTGGTTTATGTCCATACTTGGATCATTCGTTTCTATAGGAATCGTTGTTTGGCTACCTTTCATATAACGTCCAATAGTGTTATCTCCCAATTTTAATGGTATAACATGCTTATAATGAAAAACATTTTCAATTACAATTATTGAGCCATATTTGTTCTCATTGATGTTTTCACTAGTACTATTACTATGTTCTTTTTGTGTATTATGTAATTTTGATTTCCCGATTTTAATACCAAACTGTTTTCCACATGTAGGACATTCAAATACTAATGATTGATTTTGTCTATATTTTGTTTCATCAAAAATAATAAATTCATCACATTTAGGACACCTAACACGTTTCATTTTTAATTATTTATTTTATAAACCCATGCATCATAAAATGTCTGATTCGCTCTTAAATGATTTAGTGTATTATATGCATCTTTTTTTGTTTGGTAATAGCCATAAATGACCTTTATAGTTTTATTCTTTTCTATTAAAATATTGACATCTTTAAGCCCTTGTTCCTTAAGCTGATGTATAAATATGTTTGCGTTTTTCTTTGTTATACGACTTGCCAAAACAATACTGAAATATGGCATTTTTTTATTTTTACAAATGTTTATTGTGTTTTGTTTACGTTTAATTGTCTCATTTGTATATTTATTGCCTTTCGTGTTAAATTTGATTACATCTGTTTTTTTTATGTTATTATAACTGTCGTTTATAATTTTATTTATTATTCCATTCTCAATATTGCTTGTTTTTATAAAACTATCTGCATTATTTATAGGGGTTCCAAGAACAAAAAATAATAAAACGGCTATTACGGCAACTAAGAAATTCCTAATGATATTGACCTTGCCATATACCTTATTGTCAGTATTCTTAAAATCAATAAATTGAGCATTAACAACTGATTCTTTATTACTGAAGACAGTTTTGTCATTTGAAGATATTTTATATTGAACCTTTGAAATATCCAAGTTCTTTTTTTCTTGTTTGATGTCAATATTTTTAGTAATTCGTTTCATCTCAAAAGAGCTGAAACTATATAAACTTGGGGTAAGTATCCCCGACTCATAAGGCATAAATGAAATATTCTCATCATTCACATAAAGTATGCCAATACCTATCAGTTCATAATAACCATCGTTATCAAGATATTGCTTTAATTCATGAACTTCATCCTCAATTCTAGTATAAGCATCAGGGTAACTGATGTCATAAGTCTCTGCGTACGATTGGACTAACAGTGAATCATTAATGTTAAGTTGTCGATTAAAGCCTAATGTTCTTAAAGGTGGAATAAACATATTATCGTTATTATCGTACCGTGCTGATATATGGCGTGCGATAAAGCCACCTAATCCTGGTACAATAACACAATCATTTTCTAAAAGTAAAAATTCTATATGTCTACCTAATTCCATCTTGGATGCAAAGATACCATTTTTAATCTGAAATGACAAATATATTTGACATCGAAAAGTAAAAAAATAACAGAAGATTATGTGATTCGAATAATAATTCATATTTTTGCAAAACATTAAAGCATAAAAATAAATATATGAAATACATAAAAACTGAAATTGAAGGTGTTTATATTTTGGAGCCAAAAGTATTTGAAGACTCTAGAGGCTATTTTTTCGAGGCTTTCAAAAATGAAGATTTTGAAAGAAATATAGGTAAGATATCGTTTATTCAAGATAATGAGTCTAAATCAAGTCGTGGAGTTTTACGTGGACTGCATTATCAAAAAGGTCATTATTCACAAGCTAAACTTGTACGAGTTATTAAGGGATGTGTACTTGATGTTGCCGTTGATTTACGTAGAAGTTCTACAACATTTGGGAAACATGTCATGGTTGAATTAAGTGAAGATAATAAACGTCAGTTTTTCATTCCTCGAGGGTTTGCACATGGTTTTCTTGTTTTAAGTGACGAAGCTGTATTTACGTATAAAGTCGATAATATTTATGCTCCAGAATATGAAGCTTCAATACGCTTTGATGATAAAACTCTTAATATAGAATGGCCAATGACTTCAGATGAGATATTGACCAGTAAGAAAGATTTAGACGCATTACCTTTTAATCAAGCAGAATGTTTTGATTGATTTAAATAGTTTTTATGAATATTGCAATTATTGGAACAGGATATGTAGGTCTAGTTTCAGGTGCTTGTTTTGCTGAAACCGGGGCGACGGTAACGTGTGTAGATGTAAATGAGACAAAAATCGAATCGTTAAAAAAAGGCGTAATTCCAATATATGAACCCGGTCTTGATGAATTGGTTATAAAGAACATAAAAGCAGGCAGGTTAAATTTTACGACATCGTTGTCAGATGTTATCAATAAGCAGGAAATAATATTTACAGCTGTTGGGACACCACCAGATGAAGACGGAAGTGCTGATTTAAAATATGTGCTTCAAGTAGCAAAGACCATTGGAGAAAATCTTAACCGATATTTGGTGGTTGTGACAAAGAGTACGGTGCCTGTTGGTACATCCCAAAAGGTTTACGACGCTATTAAGTCTGAACTTAATAAGCGTAATGTTAAAATAGAGTTTGATGTTGCTAGTAACCCTGAGTTCTTAAAGGAAGGTAATGCGATAAAAGATTTTATGAGTCCAGACCGTGTCGTTATCGGAGTGGATAGTGAAAGAGCTAAAAAACTGTTGACAAAACTGTATCGGCCCTTTCTTATAAATAATTTTCGTGTTATTTTTATGGATATTCCAAGTGCAGAAATGACAAAATATGCTGCAAACTCAATGCTGGCGACACGTATAAGTTTTATGAATGACATAGCGAATCTATGTGAACTTGTAGGAGCTGACATCAATAAAGTTCGTGCTGGCATTGGTTCGGATTCAAGAATAGGTCGTAAATTCCTTTATGCAGGATGTGGATATGGCGGTTCTTGTTTTCCGAAAGACGTGAAAGCGTTGATTAAAACTGCTGATGACAATGGATATTCATTAGAGTTGCTTAAAGCAGTGGAACGTGTAAACGAGAGGCAAAAAGGAGTTCTGTTTGATAAGTTAAAAAAAGCATTTAATGGGAAAAAACTTAAAGGTAAAAGTATAGCTTTATGGGGGTTGGCATTTAAACCTGAAACAGATGATATGCGCGAATCGACTTCATTAGTAATAATGAAAAAATTAATTAATGAAGGTTGTATTATTAAGGTATATGACCCAAAAGCAATGAATGAATGTCGTCGTATAATCGGGAACAAAGTAATTTATTGTAACAGTATGTATGATGCGGTAACTGATGCAGATGCCTTGTTGTTACTTACGGAGTGGAAGGAATTTAGGTTGCCTGATTGGGATATGGTTGGGAGAACCATGCGAAAAAAACTTGTGCTTGATGGTAGAAATATCTATGATAAGGATGAGTTAGCAGAACATGGATTTATATATTGCTGTATTGGGAAATGAGTGAAAATTTTGTTTTTAAATAGTCTAAGTCGTTTCTAATTATAGTTTTTTGAATGTGCAAAAATTGCAATAAACAGTTAAATGACTATTAAGTCTGTACAACAAATATGTTTTAGCAATCTTAAAATAAGAACAAAAGTATTATTGTTATACACAAATTCTTAATACTTTTGTTCTTATTCTATTTAGGTTTTATATTTTTATAAGTTTATTCTTTTCAGGGAATATAACTATTGGTTTATAGTTTTTAGCTTCTTCGAAGTCCATTGTGGCATAAGCAATAATTATTATAGTGTCACCAACTTGGCATTTTCTTGCAGCTGCTCCATTTAGGCAAATACAACCACTGCCGCGTTCACCTTTGATTATATATGTTTCAAAACGTTCACCGTTATTATTGTTAACTATTTGTACTTTTTCACCGGCAATGAGATTTGCTGCGTCCATAAGATCTTCATCAATGGTAATGCTACCCATATAATTTAGATTGGCTTCAGTCACTTGCACACAATGCAATTTGCTCTTTAAAACTTCTATCAGCATGGCTATTGCTTTTTGATTGAGAAATTATAAGTTATACTTTGTATTTTATGTGATCTATAAGTCTTACTGGTCTTGCACCACAATAAACAGTAATACAACCAACAATATAATCAGAATCATTCCAATTATTAACGTTTTGTAAAGTATTACCGTCTACAATTTCAAAATATTCTACATTAAGTCCGTTAATGGAGTTTATTTGGTTTATAACTTGATTCTGGGTTTCTTCTACAGTGTGTGTCTTTGAATATTTAATACTATTTTTTAATGTCTCATATATATGAGGAGCTATTTGGCGTTCATCAGTTGACAACAATATGTTGCGTGACGAGCGAGCTAAACCGTCATTATTGCGAATGATCGGACATTCGACAATTTTAACGTTCAGCCCCAACAATTTAACCATTGCTTTTACTACTGCAATCTGTTGCCAATCTTTTTCTCCAAAATAAGCATTATCTGGACGTATAATGTAAAATAATCTACTAACAACTTGACATACACCATTAAAATGACCTGGGCGGTGCGCTCCTTCCATTACAGTGGAAATTGGAGGAAATTCGAAATGGCGTGTATCTGGCAATGGATAAATTTCTTCAACTGACGGGATAAATACATAATCAGTTCCGATATTCTCAAGTAGTTTACAATCAGCGTCAATATCACGTGGATATGAGTTTAAGTCTTTCGGATCATTGAATTGCGTTGGATTTACAAAAATAGAAACAACAGTAATGTCATTATCGAAAATACTTTTTTTTACAAGAGACGCATGTCCTTCATGAAGTGCCCCCATTGTTGGAACAAGTCCTATATTTTTATTCTGTTTCCTATCTTCAAACAACTTGTTTTGAAGTTCGACTATTTTATGAAAAACTTGCATATTATTTAATGGTTTTGGTATCTATAAGCTTTAGCATCAATTGACACTATGATAATCTGACATGCAAAATAACAACAATTTTCTTAAACAAAAAAGAAGAATTGAGAAAATATGCCAATAAGAAGCTCTATTTATCTAATTAAAGAAAAAAAGTTACCTCCTTACAAACTTTTTTTGTACCTTTGCAAAGATAAAAGAAAACATCATGATGGCAAAAAAGGTATTGTATATCAACCAAGAAATTACCCCATACGTTCCAGAAAGTGAAATGTCACACTTAGGGCGTGTGATACCACAAATTATTCAAGAAAATGGCTATGAGATAAGAACATTCATGCCTAAATGGGGTAATATAAATGAGAGACGAGGACAGTTGCATGAAGTTATCCGTTTGTCAAGGATGATGCTTATAATTGATGAAACTGATCATCCTTTGATAATTAAAGTAGCATCGATACCGTCAACAAGAATACAAGTGTATTTTATTGACAATGAGGACTATTTTACAAAACGTCAGATGGCATTTGACGAAAATGGTGAAGAGTATGATGATAATGGGGAAAGGGCTATCTTCTTTGCGCGCGGTGTACTTGAAACTGTAAAGAAATTACGTTGGATCCCAGATGTTATTCATTGTCAAGGGTGGATGTGCTCGGTCATACCTCTCTATATAAAATTGGCATATCGAGATGAACCTGCTTTTGCAAATGTTAAGATTGTGACTTCATTATTTTCAGAAGAATTACAAGGAAGTCTTGGCAGTAATTTTAGGCAAAGTATTGAATTTAGGGATGTTAAGGCTGATATACTTGATAAATACAATAAAAATTTTGGATTTATTGATTTAGAAAAACTAGCAATTGATTACTCTGACGGTATTGTAAATGCTGGGAAAACAGTTAAACCTGAATTGATAGAATATGCGAAAATAAAGGGACTTCCAGTTATCAATAATCCCAGTGATCAGGATATATACAATGTCTATGATAGTTTTTATGATAGAGTTTTAGAAGGTGATTTAAAATAATAACGTATATAATCAAAATAGTGGGGCATCAGATGAAAATTAAATTTTTGTCAGTCATGGCAATCATGTTTTCCATGTTGTTTATGGCTTGTGATGATACAACAGATTCAATAGGTACGTCTTTAACAGACACTTCAGATTTGCTTGAAATAACTGACGGTACGTTTGGTGTTAAGTCCAGCTCTTTATTAGCAGATTCAGTTATTGCTAGAAATACGACAGGATATTTAGGTAAAATACGTGATCCGGAAACAGACAATTATATAATAGGAAACTTTATGGCTCAGTTTGGTACGCTTGAAGATTATGAGTTTCCTGAACTTGATAGTATTGCAAGTCTATCGGCAGAATTTGAGCCTACGGATGATGAAAAAACAAAAATCAGTAAGATCGAGGCCGACTCTTGTCATATTAGGCTGTTTTTTACGAGCTATTATGGAGACTCACTTGCCACAATGAATATGACAGCATACGAGTTGTCTAACCCTATGGAAGAAGGAGTTACATACTATTCTAATTTTGATCCGAAAGCGGAGGGATATATAAATATAAGCGATGAATCTAAATCTAAAGTTAACAAAACATACACTTTGTCTGATTTAACAGTCAGTGAAGATGAACGTGAGGACGCAGAATCTTATACTCCTAATATTAAGATAGATTTAGGAGCGGATTTTGGAACACGTATTATGCGTGCGTATTATAATGATCCTGATGGTTTTAAGAATTCATATAATTTCATTCATAAAGTTTGTCCCGGCTTCTATTTTGAGATGAATGACGGGCTTGGTTCTATGGCCTATGTGACTGTAAGTCAGTTAAATGTCTATTTTAGGTATAAAAATGATTCAACGTATGTAGGAACTTCAACTTTTTCAGGAACAGAAGAAGTGCTTCAAACCACAAACATAGTCAACGATGATGCATTAGAAAGATTGAAAGACGATATGAGTTGTACGTATTTAAAGACCCCTGCTGGTATATTTACCGAGTTGGAACTTCCTGTAGACGAAGTGAAATTCGGACATGAGAATGATACTTTGAATACTGCAAAGCTGACATTGACACGCATCAATAATACAAATAATGGCGAGTATTCATTGAATCCGCCATCAACTTTGTTGATGATACCCAAAGACAGCCTTGAAAATTTCTTCAAAAATGAAGATGTTGTTGATTATCAGCAATCATTTATTGCGACATATAATTCAAGTTTAAATAATTATGTGTTTAACAATATATCAGGGCTTATTACGTATATGTATAATAATAAAAAGGATGGACAGGCTTCACTCGACTGGAATAAAGCTGTCGTTATTCCGGTAACAGTTACAACTAATTCTTCCGGCCAAATTGTAAAAGTTGTACATGATATGAGTCTCACGAGCACAAAACTCGTTCGTGGTACAGATGAATCTGATAGTCCGATAAAACTTAATGTAATTTATAGTAAATTCAATCAATAATAATTATGGCTGATAATTTTCTTGAGCGACATCAGTTCGAATATGAGAAGCGTAAGGAAAAATGGCTTCTTAAAAAGAAGCATATTAAATCCCAATACGTGAGCAAGCGTCGTATATATAGGAGTTGAATATTTTTACATGGAGAAGGGTGGTGACATTCTTCTTCTTTTTTCATGTATAAAAATGCTTTTAGTTTATATTTCTATTACTCGGGATTTTACATTATCTTTGCAGGTGGATTAAATGTTTTCTGATATGACTGTCATTATAAATGATATAGAACTTCGTAAAGCCGCTGATAAAGGAGTGGATGAATTTGTAAGCACGTTTTATAATGCCATAATGAACAGTGTCTCTGGGAGGATTGATGCTGAAACAATGAAATTGGTTAATTCTGATCAAATGACATTGGTTGTTTTTAAGATACTACATGATGAAGTTATGGATGGAGGTTTTGTTCAACTTATATATAATGGTTTTGGTCCATTTGTTTTTTTTAATCCATTCGCTAAGGCAGTAAGAGAATGGGGACTTGGTGATTTGGCTGCTCTAATAAATAAAGCTGGGAAATTATTTAGAAAATATGGACGAGAAATACAGTGTGAATGTACGGATGAGGAGTTTATGGCAATGTTTGAGAAATATCCCGAATTCGATGAACTTGATGACAAATTTGTTGAATCTGAAGAACGTTGGGTTAATGAAATTGCTCATTATATAGATGAGCATATTGATAATTTTGCAATGATAAACAGGCAATGAATAAGGAAGAAGAACAGATAAGAAGGAAGAGTCCTGTTAATATACGTAATAAGAAGGCATCATTTGAGTATTTCTTTGTTGACATTTATACGGCAGGCATCGTACTTACTGGTACAGAAATAAAATCTATCAGACAGGGTAAAGCTTCATTGGCGGATAGTTATTGTTATATTCATAATGGCGAAATTTGGATGAAAGGAATGAATATATCTCCTTATTTTTTCGGCTCTTATAACAATCATGAGGCAAAACGCGATCGCAAACTATTGCTTACAAAACGTGAAATACACAAACTGCAAGAAGCAACAAAACAAGTTGGATTTACTATTGTACCAATACTTGTTTTCATAGATGAAAAAGGTCGGGCAAAGGTTGATATAGCTTTAGCCAAGGGTAAAAAAGAGTATGATAAGAGACAGACATTGAAAGAAAGAGAAGATCGCCGTGAAATGGATCGGGCAATAAAGCATTTTTAGTTATATAACAAACTATAAAATCTATATAAAAGATGATTAAGAATATTGTATTCGACCTTGGTGGTGTCATTATGACAATTGATCAGGAAGAAGCTGTGCGTCGTTTTAAAGAGCTTGGGCTTGCTAATGCGGAACGCCATCTTGACCCTTATACTCAAACAGGAATATTCGGCGACATTGAGGAAGGAAAAATAACAGCGGAGGATTTTCGTATAAAACTTAGTCGTATGATAGGTAAGGAACTATCATTTAATGAATGTAAATATGCTTGGTTAGGATATAGAAAAGAAATTCCACAACGCAATCTTGAAATATTGAAACGTTTGCGTAGTGACAATTACCGGCTCATTCTATTGTCAAATACCAATCCATTTATGATGAGTTGGGCAATGACAAAAGATTTTGATGGAGGTTATGCTTCGCTTGAAGATTATTTCGATGCTATTTATCTCAGTTTTCGTATTGGAGTTATGAAGCCCAACCCGAAATTTTTCCAAGTTGTATTAGACAATGAAGATATATTACCTGAAGAGTCTTTATTTGTTGATGATGGGGCACGAAATGTTGAAGCAGCTAGCAAATTAGGCTTTAATATCATGTGTCCTGTTAACGGAGAAGATTGGACGGATGATTTATATTCATTGATAAATAACAAAATGCTTTAATTATCAAATATTTCTTTAGGTATATGGAAACAGCCGTGTAAAAGATTGCTTTTAACGGCTGTTTCGATGTATGACGGACGATGTAATCAAATTTATTTAATATTTACAGGATGGGACAAATCATCTTTCCATTCTTCCAAGAATTTATACCACTCATCGTCGCTATGTAAACCAAACGACTCATTATCACTACAGAATGTAATCTTATAATGTAATTCATCTGTATCTGTTGCTATGACATAAGCATAATTATCTTTGTTTGCAGGTTCTTCTCTTACAATATATTGCTCAGGAATATATATACCTAATCCAACAGTTTCACGTTTATGTCCTATGCTATCTTTTGCCGAAACAGGCCAATCTGTTCCCCAACATCCACGCAGTCCTTTCTTATCTGAAAATTCGGTTGAATTTTTCACATTTATGAAACCTGTAGCAAATCTGTAATCGTTCACTTGCTTATTGAATTTTACGTCAACATAACATTCGCGACGTCCTGCATAAAGTGTATAAAGTGTGGTCATGTCTATCGGTGCCATACCTTTACACATTGTCCAACCTTTGTCCTTTACTTCAACAATGGTACGAATCGGCCCGCGTGATACAATTCTTTGGCTTCTCTTGTCAACATCATTTAGCATGGTGGGAGCATTACCATCCCAACCTCGCAGTGTACCCAGCCCTAACGTTGAACCGACCCACAATACATCGTCCCCATATTGTGCGGCTTTTTGTTCTTTGTCAGGATAAAATTGTGTTTCTTTTAGTTCCAGTCTTTTCAAGTATTTACCATATATGTCAACAGTTTGCCTGTGGTCGAAATAAATACGGTATGCCACCATGTCGTTTTCAAATGCGGCGCCATGATGGTGTAATGTCCAATATGGATTGGTACCATTGTCAACAGTTAATTGGGTAATGTACAAATTTTGTTTATTACTTTCTTTTATTTTTTTATTGCTTAATAACATTTCCACATACACTTTTGGCTCATACTTTCTTGGTTTGCCTTTGTCGTAAAGCGTAATGTTGAATTCTTTTGCAGAGTTTGGAGCCACATTAGTTATGAAACATAATTCATCCATGCGCCCGTCTTGGTCGATGTCATCAAGTTGGCAAGCAATTTCTTTTCCTTTATCAGTAACTAAAGCGGATTTTACGTCCATACCATAGTCTTCCAGTTCAATTACTATAGGTACGTTTGATTTCTGTTTTGTGTAATCATTCGTTACTGTAATGTTAAATGTCTTTTGAGCTAACATCGGGATGAAAGTTGAAAAGACAAAAATAATTGTTAGTAGTTTCTTTTTCATATTATTGTAAATCTTAAGAAAGTTGTATGATTTTATTTCTATAATTAAATTTAAAGCATACGTCAAGTCAGTAAATACGGTTCATCCGCAGTTCAGGTGTATGGTAGAATCGTGCAGTGCAAACAGTCTTAGTTTGAAATACTTGTCATCCCTGAAGCCGTATGCGTTTCTTTTCAAGACTTTTATTTTGTTGTTGATACCCTCGACCTTTGCCGTTGAGAATCTGCAGTCGTACCATGCGAGTATGCCAGTCCTTCGCGCCATGAGCGTGGCGGCCATC
>ERZ780212.43-NODE-43-length-131122-cov-4.832353_pt1 | contig 131122 bp, 87 predicted proteins | sample MGYA00511364_ERZ780212 | MGnify/ENA primary metagenome ERZ780212 (study PRJEB29588, sample SAMEA2147991) | human gut metagenome | biome: human gut; feature: human-associated habitat; material: faeces | place: Denmark | collected 2008/2010 ... | reverse complement strand
GAAGCTGATGAACGTCACCAGTGTCAAGGCAAGCAGGAACCAGGGATATTCAAAGTCACTCGTCAAGAAATAGGCCAACGCTCCGAAATAGAAAATAATCCCACCACCGCGTAAAGTCACTTTCGTATGGGAACTCCGCTCATTGGGCTTGTCGATGATATTGCACCTATCAGCTATTCTAAAATAAAAAAGTTCTGCTAAAAACAGCAGAACCAGTATAAGCAGATAATACATAACAGTATTTTCCTCTTTAATTTTTAATTCTTAATTGTTTACTTTTATATTTGAGAACGATAAAATCGTTCTCACTATCCCCTCCTCTGCCCTCACCGGCATTCTGTCAATACCCAGGGCAGCCTTTATCTTCGCATTACTCACCACATAATTCTCTGTCAACTTGCGCAGACGCTCTTCATTCAAAGGCAAATGGAGCAGAGTCCCAAAACGGGCACAGAACTCCATCAGTCCTCTGTTTATCTTCCAGATATGCGGCTTACGCTCCAAAGCCCGACACATCAAAGCTATCAGCTCATTTGTGGACAAGGCCTCGTCATCTCCCATGTGGTAGATACCACTCGCCACCTCCTTGGTCAACAGCCCTTCCAACACGTAGCAGAGATTGTCTATCGAAGTAAAAGACCTTCTGTTCTCAAAAGCTCCCAAAGGCCAAGGGATGCCTTTCCTCACCACATTATAAAGAAGATTCAGATTGCCTTTATTGCCGGAACCATGAATCATGCAGGGACGCAGGATATAAACCTGCTTGTCATCATAAGGATTAGCTTTCAATTTCCCATTCTCAACCTTCAACTTGTCAAGGATGTAATTCTCGGCAGCTATCTTACTTTCCCCATAAGGCCCTACCGGAGCAGGCACCACATCTTCAGTCAGCATATCACCCACCACACTGTCTGCAGCGGCTTTCACAGAACTGAAAAATACGAACTTCTTCGCAGACGATTCCAGAAAGAAATCAAATATCTTTTGAGTCAATCCCATATTGATATCAAAATAGGCTTGGGCAGCAGACCGGTTCTTCGTGTCATGGGCTTTACCAGCCAGATGAATAATGGCATCGAATTCAGGAAGATTCCGCATCGGAAAAGAAGCTGGTTCAATATCCTTCCAGGAGAAAGTCTTTACCACCCCCTCCTTTTCAGGAGCGACAATATCCAGCCCGTAAAGGCTATGACGTTCCTTTAGGGCAACAACGAGATTGGAACCCACAAAGCCGTGGATTCCAGTAATAAGTATGTTCATGAGAAAATCAATCTATAGGATAAAGATTATTCTTAACCAAATCATAAAAAGCGGCAACTAACTCGTCTCGTTGAGAATTGTTTCTGTTTAGGTAAATGGATACATATAATTGATAATCATCAGTTGTTGCTGCGGCATCGTATTTTATTATATCCCCATCATTATATTTCAAAAACCATCTGGAAAATAGAATCTTTCTTTTTTCTTCTTTCCCATCCAAGTTATCACAAACCATAATCATAGCTCTTTCTCTAACAGAAAAGAAAAGTTTTAGAAGATGCGCTATCGTTTGAGCTATTCGATTATCTATAGGATGAGGGGTATCTGTTTCAGGCTCTATGTTAAAAGTATAAACATCATTGAAAGCCGAATGATAAATAGAAAAATCTATAAAATAAGCATGGTAAACAATACCATGCTTAGTTATAAAGGAATAGTTCCATTCACTTTCTTCTGTAACTTCATAAGGGAGTTGAGAACTTAATTCCACGTTCTTTGGCTAATTTTTTAACATCACCTCCCTCTTGAACACATTTGCGTATAGCTCTCTTATCTTCCAATATTCGTAGGAAGACAGACTTCTTCTTATGTTCTATACTTTTGCTCATAAAAGATATGATTAGTAAACTTGCTACAAAGATACAGCTATTTTTCAGAAAATCAATAAGATTGAATTCTTATTTATCCATTTGAGCTTTCAGATATAACTTTTTCACAAATCTCATATCATGTGCCGCCATTATCCTCACAAGTTCAGAAAAACTAGTTTTCGTTGGATTCCAACCGAGCAAAGTCTTTGCTTTAGTAGGATCACCAAGTAGTTGCTCAACCTCGCAAGGACGGAAATATTTAGGATCAACCTCAACAAGCACTTTACCCGTTTTTAGATCAACACCTTTTTCATTAATACCCTCACCTTCCCAACGGAGTTCAATGCCAACCTCATGAAATGCCAAAGTAGCAAACTCGCGAACAGAATGCATCTCACCAGTAGCTATCACAAAATCTTCCGGTGTATCATGTTGTAAAATCAACCACATACACTCTACATAATCCTTTGCATATCCCCAGTCACGACGGGCATTCAAATTTCCCAGATACAACTTATCCTGGAGACTTTGGGCAATACGAGCTGCAGCCAAAGTAATCTTACGGGTCACGAAAGTCTCCCCTCGCCGTTCACTCTCATGATTGAACAGAATACCATTAACAGCAAACATTCCGTAACTCTCACGATAATTCTTGGTTATCCAGAAACCATATTGTTTAGCCACTCCGTACGGGCTACGCGGATAGAAAGGTGTCGTTTCCTTCTGAGGTATCTCCTGTACCTTACCAAACAGCTCGGAAGTAGAGGCCTGATATATCTTGGTCTTCTTCTCCAAACCAAGAATACGAACCGCCTCCAGCATACGTAGCGTACCCACTGCGTCCGATTCAGCCGTATATTCAGGAACATCAAAGCTCACTTTCACATGGCTTTGCGCAGCAAGATTGTATATCTCATCGGGCTGAACCAACTGAATGATTCTGATAAGTGAACTACTGTCCGTCATATCTCCATAGTGAAGATTTATCAGACGGTCTTTCTTCATATCGCGCACCCATTCATCCAAATATAGATGCTCGATACGCCCCGTATTGAAGGAAGAAGAACGGCGGAGAATGCCGTGAACCTCATACCCTTTTCCGATTAGAAACTCGGCAAGAAACGAACCGTCTTGTCCAGTAATACCAGTAATTAATGCAACTTTTTTCATATTGTCACTCTTTCGTAAATATCAGTTCAAAGACTTTTATAAAATATTTCAGAAACAATAACGGCATACAAGTCCATATACCATTTTCTCGGCATGCACGTACAATTTCCTTGTTCAATAGCAAATTACTCTTGAAAGATGCTGTACTGGCACCTCCTGTCCTCATCTTCATGAAATCTAAGGGTAGATATTTAGCTTTCAAATGATGAGTATACAAAAACCGAATCAGCAACTCATAATCAGCAGCTATTCTATAATCTGTTTTATAATAACCAAACTCATCAAAATACTTCCGATAAGTGAAGAAAGTAGGATGCGCAGGCATAAAACCATAACGAAAATGTCTTGGAGTGAATTTTTTTGATGAATAATACCGAACGGTCTTATCTAGATTATCAGGATTTACAAAGCGGACATCTCCATAGACCGCTTGTGTCACCTTATCCTGAAAAGCATTCATCACTTTTGTTAAGATATCCGTTCGATGATAGAAATCATCAGAATTTATAATTCCCACAATATCCCCAGTAGCCATACGTATGCCTTTATTCATAGCATCATAGAGACCTTTATCAGTCTCACTCACCCAATGCAGGCGTCCGCTAAATAGGGATTCATATTCCCTAATAATATCTATCGTATTATCTTTAGAATCACCATCAACAATTATGTATTCTATGTTTGAATAGGATTGTGCAAGAACAGATTGAATAGTATTACGAAGAGTTGCAGCACTGTTAAAAGTGACAGTTATAAGAGAGATATTCATTTCAATATTTTGTTGAGTCGAGCCATTTCAAAGTTTCTCGTATACCTTGCATTCTTGAATAAGGAGGATTAGGAGCTATTTTATATGTAGCAGACAAATCTATTATATTATCTGTTGTCATATTCTTAAGTCTAAATGAGGTCATCGGAAAAGAAATACCAACAAATTTCAATAAATCCCCCACCCATGCGGTTATCCGTAAAAGCCACCAGGGCATTCTCTGTACCTTGTAACCTAGTTCATCGGCGATTTCATTAGCCCAATCTTCAATATTGGTAGGCGGATTGTCTCCTATATAAAACACCTTTTGATTTTCGTCTCGTGTATCGTTAAATAGAATTTGTTCAATCTGATAAACAGCATTTCCCACATACCCATAAGTTTTAGTACATCCTTTGCAGCCAATATGAAAATACCGATGCGCCATCATCATATCAAAAAAATTTCGATAAGGGACTCCAAACCATGGTCCCCAAATGGATGTCGGACGTATAATGGCCCAATCACATTGGGGACTGTTATGCCAGACTATTTCCTCTGTTTTCACTTTACTCTCACCGTATAAAGTTGAAGGAGCATAATCAAATTGATTTTTAGGATAATACCCTGTACGGCAAACCAGCATAGAAGAGGTAATTACAATCTTTTTCAAATTGGGTAAAGAAGGTAAAATCTTCATCAAATTTTCTACACCAAGAGTATTGGCAGAATAATCATCCAAAGAATTACCGCCAAGATCCGTACGGGCAGCTAGATGAACTATATAATCAGGTGAGATCTCCAATAGACAACTATAAAAGGAAGATAAATGGCATATATCTATTGAATGGTAGTGACTTCCTTTACTCCTTAACTTAGGAGGATTTATATCTATATTGAATACTTCAAGATCCTTTTGCCTCAATAAAAATAAAATTAGGTTCGTTCCAATAAAACCGGAACCCCCAACTATTACTATCCTATGACTCATTGTTTTCTTAGAATTAGACTCAAGTTAATATCTAAACAATTACATGCTTCAGACCACTAACAGTATTAAGTAAGCGTCCAATTTTGACGTATAGCTCAAGGAAAGCCGCCACAAGGCGGTTTCCTAATAAATAACGTCAAAAAGGATACTGATTTTTAAGATTTGTTGTTAGTTCAATCCGATAGTCAAGGGCAATAAATGTTCATAATCCCTACGTCCTTTAACAATCTCGCTGAAGAATCTCTTGAAATAATCCAGCACAGACACAACCTGCATCCTGCAAGTGGAGATGATGGTATGATATACCGCCGAAACGCGGGCCATCTTGTCACTTCCGAAGAATAACGAATTCTTCCGCTCACCGGCCAGGGGACAAATAAACCCTTCGGCAATGGAATTGTCGATGGAATAAGAGCCGTCATTCAAGTAGGCGAACAGCTGAATCCAGAAAGTATGCATATAATTTATGGCCTTATCCATCAACTCTCCGCGAGGCGGATGGCTTTCACTGAGCAGGACGTCAAGCTTGCTCCGTAACTTGATGATTATTTCTTTAGTCTTCAAATTATTCCGGCAAAGCCTTATCTGCTCAGGGGACAACCGGCCTTCCTCATACTCGCGTTCCAGTCTATAAAGCTCACCGATCAGCTCCAATATGAATGCGGCATCCTTATCACCGCCCTGCTCCAACGCATACTTGAACTTCGCACGGGCGTGAGCCATACAACAAAGATGTTCAATATCTACCATATGGTTATCCAGATACATATAGACATTATAGCCGTCTGACTGAGACGGTCTGTTGACCAGACACCATATGTACTTTTTCTTATAGCATCCCTCACGCTTTACATGACACAGGGTTTCATCACAGTTTACAATGGAGTCCTTCTCCAGACAACTGTTCTTTAGATAAGCAATCAGCCCACAGAAATGAATGGAGCCTTTCTCCAGCCAATTGGCCAAACTCATACGGCTCACACGCATGGATTCATCGGATAATCTGTACATCTCACGATAAAGACAGATCTCTTTTGATCTTGCTTACGCCCCCTTTTCCTCCACCGCTTCAACGCCATGCTCCGAGGACGGGGAAGAGATGGATTGCGGAGTACCGTCGAAATCACCCTTGTCATGTGTATAGTCTTTTCCATCCTTCAGACTCTTTTCACAGATTCCCTTCTGGCTCTTGCAACCATAAAAGGTCTTGTCGCGGACTTTAAGACGCTCTTCCAATGCGGTTATTTTAAACAACTAATTACTGACTAGTCGTTTATAATTGTCCAGTTCTTTTCCAGCCGCCATGGAAGCCTTCTGCAAGGACAACAGTTCATCAACCTTGGACAACAGTTCGTCTATGCGCGCCTCGTCACGTCGGATGCGTTCGGCATCACACTCGCGGGCAGCCATCAGCTCCATTATCATTTTCGATTTCTCTTCCGGTGCTATATCTGAATATGGGTCTTCAAAAGGTTGCTCATGCGGATATCCACCAAGATCCGAAGTCCGGTATCCGAAAAAAGGCGAGTATCCACTTCCGGAGTATAGTCCGGGACCGGAGAAGGGATTTCCTTCATTTCCGCTTCCGGGGAGGGAGCACCCAAAACTGCAACAGGAATGAGTTTCTTTCGGGTATCCTTGTACCACTTTGCAAACAGGTTATAAGGTACCTGGTTCGACAAACAGAATTTCGCAATCGAAATGCCGGAAGGAACACCTTCCAATTTATAGCGCAAAAAAAGACACTCGAAATCATTGTAACTATACATAAACTTTGCTTTTGATTTAACCAAAGCAAAAATCGCTCTTTTATAAAGTTTATCCTATACGTCATTTTTGGACGCTAACGTACAGCAAAGGTAAAGACTAAAAGAAAACAGGACAAGACGCCTTTTTGGCGCTTAATAGCTATTTTCAGAGATATTTAATCCTGCAAGCATTCTTTGATAAAATGCCAAATGGTTCTCTGCCATTTTTTCCAAAGTAAAAAAACTGCAAGAGCGTTCATATGCCTTCCTCCCCAAAACATCTTTATCATCATAGGCTTTTACAATCGCATCTTTCAAAGACTTTACATTATTTAATTCAAAATAAGAAACCTCATCATTTGCAAATATTTCATGAAACGATGGCAAGTTAGAACATACAATAGGTCTCTTTGCCAAAGCTGCTTCAACCATAGATAGGCCAAAGCCTTCAGAATATGATGGCATAACATATATATCAAAATAAGGCAAATAATTACGAGGACTTTTTTGATATGGGAAAAAGAATACTCTATCTGCTACCTCTAAATCAACAGAGATTCGTTTTAGCCGCTTGATATCAGGTCCTTCACCAATAATCGCAAATGCATACTCAGTAAGATATGATAGTACCTCCAAAACTTGTCCAAGTCCCTTTCTTCTTGTAACAAAAGCATAAGTTCCAAGTAACTTATATCGCCCCCTTATATTTTGCAACTTATTGATAAGAGTATCATCAAAAGTTTTCTCATAATTTATCGGACATCCATTATAGATAGTTGTAATATTTGTCTTTATTTTTGCATCATAAATATTTTTCAATTGATTTGAAATACTTATTACAGCGTCAAATTGAGATTGCAATCGGCACCAATACCAGGTAAACAAATTAGACAACAATGAATTATACTGATAACGAAAGCTACGATATGTATCTTGATGGAGTGTTGATATTATTTTAGAACGATGAATACTTTTTTTCCATTTTACAATATATCTATCTGAACGCAAACAATGTGAATGAATAATATCATATCTATCAAAATCAATAGGCTCATCCATTGATATGTGATGAGTCATACATTTAAATTGCATACCCAACAAATCATCGAAATAATAGATGTCAACTTCACAACCATGACATACTAGATAATCCGATAATGATTTAACAACTATAATTGGACCTTGATTTATTAACGCAGGAAGAATATAAGCTATTTTCATTACTTAAATCTATTAAATAATAATCGAGCACGAGAAAATACATTCCTAAATATAAATCCCCCACATGGGCTATATCTAAACAATACTATAAAAATGACATGCCAAACAGGAAGATTTTTTAATATTTTTTTATGCGCATAATTAGAATAAATGTATTTACAAAACAAAAAATCCATATTAAAATTTCCTCCATCCCTTAAATAGGCATAAAGTTCTTCCATCATAAACTTAGATAAACAGTACTGGACATCCTCATCTACAGTCTCGCAAGTCTTTACATATTGATCAATCCATTTTAGATATTCCAATCTCTTATAAAGAGTAATATCACTTTTAGTGTTTATCATTGAGTCCGCATATTGGACATAATGGTATAAATAAAAATCTACAAGTTCAACTCTAATGTCATATGAATACAATAAAAGCATATTCGTAACTACATCTTCCCCAATAGTAATCTGATCTGGCGTGACGACACCTTTCAAAAACTCCCTTCTTATTAAACGACCGCATAAGGACGGCGTTATTGATTTAGAAAGATAATTACACAGCATTCCTTTACGAGAGCCATCATATAAAAATTCATTCCGATGCTGCAAAAGGAAAGGAATTCCATTTGGATTCTCAATTTTAATTCCACCTATAATAATATCTTTATCCAAAGAATTTGCATATAACAATTGTAGAGTATTACATTCTATATAGTCATCTGCATCAATAAAAAAGACAAATGTACCTTCAGCATATTCCAAGCCAGTACGACGGGCACAAACAAGCCCTTCATTCTTCTTTGTTATATATTTAATGCGTCTATCCATCGAAGAATAATTCTCAAGTACTATAAATGTATCATCTTTGCTACCATCATCCACCACTATAATTTCATAATTAGTAAATGATTGGGCTATACAACTGTCTATACACTTAGGTAAATATGCAGCTGCATTATAAGCTGGTATAATAATTGACACTTCAACCATATACATTTATATTTTACCACTCATCTTTCTATAATACTTTTTCCCATACTTCATAATAAAGAAAAGGTGATAAACACGAAAATAAACCAACAAATAATGAAATTTTCCTTTTAATGAAAGAATCCTATTCTTAAGAATATTTCCGTCCACCTCAGGATATGTAGAACGCCATAACTCGTAATATTTATCATCATCTACAAATATATCATAACATCCTCGTACACTATATTTCATCAACAATATTTCATCTTTATATTTGCTCATCAAATCATTTCTTTCTAAAAATCGCAATATAAGTTCCGCATTATTCTTCATTTGTGTATGCCTACGATTTATGGAACTGACAGTTTGAACGTTTGATAATGATTTAGGATTATAGCAATAATGATATAAAGTTCTATTCAGATGACCGATTGATTTAGAATAAAAAGCCAACTGAATCATTAAAGCCTTATCTTCCCATTGATTATCTATTGGATAATCAATCATATTATCATATATACTCCGATGTACAAGTTTATTCCATGTTGAGCCATGAAGAACTCCTGCTAACAAAAGTCTAAACACTTCATCTGAAGAAGTAGAAACAAAATTTTGGGGCACATTCATATCGCGCTTGTCATCACTACTAAAAAAGTCACATATTACCATGTCAAAATTTCGTTCTTTTGCCAAAGTATACATACTTGCATACATATTAAGTTCAATATAGTCATCACTGTCACAATGAATAATATACTCTCCTTTAGCCAACAGTATACCATACTTTCTAACAGCAGCTAAACCGCTATTTATTGGCATCTTTTCAAATCTCACTTGGCTGATTCTTTGAGGATATCTATTTACAATATTTTTTATAATATCCATACTACAATCAGGTGTACAATCATCTATAAAGAGATATTCAATGTCATCTAAGGTCTGCTCCATCAGACTCTTCACACAACGCTCTGCATATAATTCCACTCCATATACAGGGACTATTACACTTACTTTAGCCATTTTAGTGAAAGTTTCTTATTATATCATGTCTAACCATTAACTCATATAGCTGTCTATATCTATCAAACATTATACAGTCAGTATAATTATCTAATACATACTGATGATAATCAAACATCTGTTTTCGATTTGTAGCCTCTTTAATTACATTTTCTATTTCCTCAATAGTAATATCGAATTATTATCAAGCCATCGTATTGTCAATTCATTTTCGCAAAATTTCCATCACTCAAGATATTCTCATCAATCCATTGAGGTGTATAGAAGTTAGTAAAAGTTAGAAAAACCGGCATATACAGCAGCGTTTTCTGCTTGCCTACCATTAATTCGCGCTTAACCGAGTATATTGACATTGCATAGACAAATAGTGAGACACAAACAAGGAGCTGCAAGTCACTACGCCTAAAGCTCTGGTGCGGATTAATAACGAATACAAAAGAAAAGAGCATGATTGACAAAAAAGCATATCGATTAAAAGCAGAGTTCATATTCCACATCAATACCAATAAGATGAGCATAAATGCATAAAGCCTATAATCATCAAAATTCTTAAGTCGAATGAAGGAAATTATTGTTATGACATATATAGCACATATACCGAATATTTGTGCTAATCGAAAAAAAAAGGACTGGTTGTCAAGCTCTCCATCAGCATAGTAACCAGTAGTATAATTTTCTATATGTTCTTTAAAAAGGTCATCAATAGGCAAAATATTTATCACCTCAATCAACAGTATATTTGCAACAAAAAAAAGTGTTACTAATCCAATTCCCAAAATCATACGATTGATTGAGAAACGCAGTAGTTTAGAAAGAAAAACTAAAGCAACTACAACCCAAAAAGAAAAATGAGTAAAACCGGACATAATAAGAAATACCCATCCCCATTTACGCCCTAAATACCAATAATAGTATCCATAAAAACATAAAGCCATACCAAAAGTAAAACGTACTCCTGTAGAAAACGTACTAAACCTCAGAAGACCAAACAAAACAATAAAAAGCATAAATACCGTAGAACGCCTATCATCAAATGTGGAGCGCTTAATGGCATCCTTAAATATAGAAAAAAAAAGAAAATAAGAAATGAAACAAGTTGTAAATCTAAACCATTGAAACTCCAATCCAAATTTAGCAAAACCATACATAAAAGATTGTAAAATGAAATCAAATTTTAGTTCATTCAAGAATTCTTCAAAAGTCAATGTCATCAAATAATTATAATCCTCTGTATATCGATATAAATCACCACTTGGCACCCATAGAAATGCCAAAAGCGACATCACAAATGCTAAATAATAAAGTGCATAGTAATTTTTTCTATATATTTCATAGAAAATAATGGGAATAGCCATTACTGGAAAAGTTAAAAGTGCCAATACTATTGAACGATGAGTTTTTGTATTTTGAATAGTGATTGCCATAATACCTTTTGTCAAGTATTAATTTCTCAATACATATTTATGAAGAGCATTTTTCACCTTCTTTCTTTCTTCATGTTCAAGCAAAAAAAGATAGGCTAAAACACCCAGTATCAAAGCAGACATAATGAATGAAGCTATAGCGTTTACAATTGTCAAGCATATCATGTTTTTAATCGTTATATAAACAACAAATACCACAATAAGTATTGTAACCGACATCAATATATCTCTGATAAGTAAAAAAATCGGAAAAGAGACTTCTTTCCACAACAAATAGACTGACATAATTACAAAAAGTATGGAATGAGCCAATAGAAGATACATCATAACTATTATAGGATAGTGATTTGTCAGCAAGAAATAAGCTAACAACAAAACTGAAAATGTCAACATCCCATAAGAAGAAAAAAATAGCTTAATCTTCCCATTCGCCATAATCAAAGAGCGTAAAGGTAGTTTCACAGCTGTAAAAACACTGGCAAGAATCGCCAAAATAGAAAATTCTAGCGTATAATCAGGAACATTCACCAACCATAATTTCAGAAATGCAGCACCCTCATTTATAAACACCACTGCTATAAATCCGGTCAAGACAAGAGAGGTCTTTACCGACAGACGAACCAATCGATCACGATAACTCCTATCATTAACGATATGAGCATTTGTTATCTGTGGCTCAGTTGCTTTTAGCACATTGAGCGTAAAATTATTCACTGCATCAGAAAGTTGTTTTGAAATGCCATAGGCCGTATTATACAAAACACCTCCAAACACGTTCATCAAAATATTAGAACCATAAGTCATAAAAATTCCAGCCACCGATTCTATCAAATTCCATCTTGAGAAACTCCACATCTCCTTAAAAAGTCTACGGTCGCTATTAATATGATATTTAACTAATTTGAAATGTCCTCTGCAGTACATTCTATAAAAAACAAAGGTCATACTACTGATAACAAGAAACATACTACAATACGAAATTAGTCGGTCAACCGGAATCAATGGAATAAGAAATAAAAACAGAAGCTTGGACACACTCATAAACAACTCTGTTGCGGCACATATTCCAATCCTCTCTTTAGCATAAAGATAAGCCTGATAGGGAATATAAAGCAATGATATGATGTTGGTTGCAGCTGTAATCTGAAAAATTACGTTTATTACAGATGCTCTCTCGGAAGGTATCACTATCACATAATTTACCACATACAAACCAATCGTCTCGAACAATAAGAAGAGAGCGATAGCCAACATTACCATTATCCTCACCGAAGTAGAGAAAACTACAGTTTCAGACAAATATTTTTTTGATAACTCTACATTAAAGAATCGTTGTTGAGTCGTGACAATCGGAATAGACAGTATGGCAAACATTGCAGTAATCCCCCCTACAATATTATTTATACCAAAATCTTCATCACCCAAGAACTGTAAAGACAACCGGGTAGTATAAAAACCTATAATGATAATAAAAAGCATCCTGATAAATAAGTATATGCTATTACATATTATCAGTTTAGGATTTCGATATTGATTATTCATTTTACAGATAGTACACTTATCTCGGAAAAGGATTCGTATTATTTCCTAACAATAATGAGACTCTGACAGTCAATAAATGCATCAGTTTAAATAACAGATACGAATTCCACTGTTTCAAATAAGGGACAAAACGCAAACGCTGGCCACAAAAATTAATGTCAATAGGATTAATATCAATATGATATTTCTGTATAACCCTATAAGTTGTATCAAGAATATAATATCCATATTTCATAGAATCCTGTTTTGACTTTGCTGACAACTTCGAATGCAATAACCGTATCAATTCTTCTTTTGTCTTAACATGATACGCCACATCCATGTCGTAATAAAAAGAACGTCCAATCAATATTACCGGCTTGCCCCAAAAATTGGCTTCCACTCCCATAGTGGAACCAAAAACAACAACTTTATCTGCAGCATCAAGCAACGCATAAGAACTTATATTGCTTGATGGTTCTATGATAGTTATATTCGTATGTTTTTTGCTTAGACCATATAATTCTGTGACGAACCTATAAGGAACATCCTTCAAATTGGGATGAATACGCAGATAATAATGTATAGCAGAAGACGAATGAGATAACATATAATCAATCGCCTCATATTGGCTGTTGAATAGCACGTCCTTGTCCCATTCTCCACCTAAAGCAGCCAATTCATCTGCCGATGAATTGAATATCATAACATTCATTTTGCCAGAATCCATATTTTCGGGAAGTTTCCCTTTTATTTGATCTGCCACATACACTTTGTCACCAGCTTGGATACCGTTTCTCCTTCTGACAAAGAAATCCGATGCAATCCTTTCTTTTTCCTCATCCGTATCTTTAGATACTTCCCACACCCAATTGGCTTTCTTTGCAAAATAGCCTATATCATGTGGTAAGACATTATCATACTTTACCATCTTAGCCGGTTCCTTCATTCCTCCTATTATCTCTAATGATTCAAACTTAATCCCTCTTATTATGGCAATATCATACAAGGCTCTTGATTCATATAGTCTACCATTATATATGCTTATAACATCAGGTTTTTCTTTATCAATAAAATCATATAAAGCATCTATTTGGCCAAACATATCTGAAGCAATACAATTTATATATCTGCAAAAGCTAAAAGTGATATCAGGAGTAACATTTCTTGTTATTGAAAAATAATATGATAGAATGGATAAGCCAACACGTACCCCTCTATACTCAAGCTTTTTAATTTCTTCTATAGAGCTAAATGCAATTTCCTCATACCTTATGTTTTCTTTATGAATAAATGGTACCACTTCTACTCGTTTTCCAAATCTCTTTATGAGTGATTTATACTGAAGTCTACATAGTCTGCAATGTAACGAATTTCCATTAGGATTCATCATGCAAGAAGATAGAATCCCCCTACAATGTCCCCAATAGATTTTATCGCCATCATCCACAGAACTTAATATTTCATTCAATAGAACTCCCATATGAGGATTGGCGTACGAACACGTAGTATAAACAAACCTCTTCATAATTATTTTTCCATTTAAAATCCAAACAAAGTTGGATAATTCATGCAAGCATCCCAAACAAGGTATATACCTTTCAAGCGAGTGCCAGTAGGCACTCGTCACTTGTCTTGAATAGTAAGTTTTAAATTGTTTTCACTAATTGGTTAGACTGATTGTCATCGGTAGCAGGTTCTCATAATCCGTTCGCCCCTTCCAGATCTCCATCATGTACTTACAGAAGAAAGAACGGAAACTGATTCCAGCCTGCTTGCAGGTTTCAATAAAAGGAAACAGGACAAGATACCTTTTTGGGACGCTTACGTAATAATGTTACCTTATCGCAGATGTTTCACCATCTCCCTTGCTCTCGCCAACTCGTCATGCTGACCAATATCAAGCCAATAGCCACTTATCGGATAACGAATCACTTTGTGATTGGTAGCAATGAGCTTGTTCATAAAATCGGTAGCATTGAAGAATTGATTCTCAGGAATGAGATTAAGCCGCTCTTTTTTAATAAGGTAAATACCAGCATTAGCATAATAACTATATGTCGGCTTCTCAGTAACTCCACGGATTTCACGTCCAGCAAGATTGAACACACCATACGGTATCTTCACTACGTAGGGAACGGCAGCCACACTCATGTCAGCATCATGCTGGTGGAAGTGAAGGAAGAAGTCTTCATAGTCGATGTTTGTAAAGAGATCCGAGTTCATCACCAGTACCGCATCGTTGTGGAATGTCTCTACAAACTTGATACTTCCAATCGTGCCAAGATATTTCGGCTCGCGCACGGTATGAATTTTCACTCCGTCATACGGCTCACGAAAATGTTCTTCAAGCTGCTCGCCGAGATAATTGATAGTTACGGAAATATGGTTCAAACCGTATAAAAGCAGGCGGTCGATATTGTAGTCGATAATGCATTTATCACCTACCTTAATCAGAGGCTTCGGAGTTTTCTCCGTCAATGGACGAAGACGCTCCCCCTTGCCGCCTGCCATAAGTACGGCATCAATCGGCAATTTGGTCAAGTAATGCTCCAAATTAATAATTTCACAGATGTGATTCTCCTCATCGAGTATGGGCACCAGACGCATTTTCAAGTCACGCTGGTGGTGAATGTCCTCCACTCCATCATTTACTCCACGACGCAAAAAGTTGAAGTTGCGATGCATGGCTTCACTGATGGGGGCATCCACACCGATGCCTTTAATCAAGGCGCGACGCACATCACCATCAGTAAGAGTGCCTCGCATGGCAGAATTGGAGTCGGTGACAAAGAGAACAAGAGGACCATCTTTGATTTCATTAAGCTTACGAATTGCGTCAAGAATAGGAAGGCTCTCAGAAATAATATAGGGATGATTCATAGAAAATTTTGTAAAAATGGGAAAAGCAATGCTATCTTCACACTACCTATATCCATTCAATTAGCTATTCTTTCAGCACCCAACGATCCATAGCATCTTTCTCGAAAAGATTGCGATTGTACTGCTTATCAATAACATCCCAAAACTCTTTTTCTGAGTAACCCAAGAATTCACAAAAGTCGCGTACACAAAGAGGATCAAGTGCATGGTCATGCTCTTTTATGAGTTTGAAAGCTTCGTCACGAGTAATCATACCGTAACGCACCATGCGAGATGCATAGTCGGTAGCACCAGCATGCCCAAACTTCGGATATTTCAACCAAGCATGAACAAGGTATGCACGACTATCCACTTGGTCCATATTCTGAACATGATGTGTACGAATCCATTCGTGAGTGAGGTCGTGGAAACCATAATGTTTGGCAATCTCATAATTTTTGAAGCTGTTCCATTGAGTAAAGTAGCTGACATAGATGGGATCAAGCTTATCCATTTCCTCCTTAGAGGGAGCTTCAAAGAAGTTCAAGTCCTTACGACTCACACCACATTCACGGATCAGTTCTTCGGTCTCAATACCACAAGCTACACCGTTGAAGATTTGGTCTTTGGCTGAGTAAGTCTCAATACCGTCGACACCACCATATTCCCAACCTACGTTTTCACCATATACCAACAGAGGTAAGTTGAACCTAGCAGCCATATGCAGAGGATAAGTGTAGATATAACGGTCCACGAAATAAGTCGGTTTGGCGTACTTCTCGAAGGTGTAGCGCATAATCTTCTTTTGAGCGGCTATATTGGGCTTCATAGAAATCAAGTCACAACCAAATGCTTCACTAATATTCTTAATATTGTGCATACCTGCTTGAGTCATGGGGAAGTTATCTTCTGCAGAAACAAGTAGTGGATTCATACCCATCAGCACTTTCATAACATAGACTTGGAAATGGCTGTCCTTACCACCGCTAACTGCAATTATACAATCATAACCATCAGGTCCGTTCATTCCACGATATTTATCGCAAAGAACTTTGAGTTCCTCCCAACGCTTATCCCAGTCTACAAATTTACGATGTTCATAACTTTGACATGCTGAACACACACCTTCTTCATTAAATGTAATACCCGGTCTTGTATCAGGCATACAACATTTAGTACAGTACTTCATATTTTTGACAATCTATAAATTATAATAGTTCTAACTTTATTGAATTAATGCAACGTAGAGCCTCAATGAGAGTTGTATTATAGCATATTAAATGATTACTCATAATCAGTCTTTGTTCTTCATGATTGTCTCAACCAGCATAAAGTCGATAATATCATCTATATCCACAGAATGCTCTTTTGTCATTTCGTATTTTACCTTTTTCCTAAATCTCTTCATTCCTTTGTCAAGAAGGGATTGGACATTCATCACATACACAGCTCCATTGGTCTCATACATCGGTTTAACATATTGTCTACCAAGCCCTCCTTTGTTAAAAACAGAAACCATATATCCATCTTCTGTCTCTTCATTAAGAGTGGAGGCCGCATGCGATCTTACCACCCCAGTAACGATATCTATGTCATCCCTATACAAATCAAGAGCTCCTTGTACGTCTTCAACAGTTCTTAAAGGTGAGGTTGGCTGAAGAAGACAAAGTCTTTTATATTCTCGCCCTTTTCCTTTGTAGAAATTAACAGCATGGACTAGTACATCGCTGGAAGTAGCAGTATCTGTAGCAAGGTATTCAGGGCGTATAAATGGAACCTTCAAACCATATGACTCCACAACACTCCTTATTTGTTCTGAATCGGTACTAACACATATATTCTCGTCATCAGTAAATGCACGTGCAACATCAATGCTATATGCTATTAATGGTTTTCCACACAAGTCTTTGATATTCTTGCCCGGGAGTCCTTTACTACCACCACGTGCAGTAATGACAAAGAGCGTGTCTGTTAGTTTCATTTAGAAAAAGAATTTTTAATTATATCATGAATTCTCCCAATACTTCTGCCATCACCATAGATATTCTCTTGGGGGTATCCGCATATAGGATCGGACAGCAACTTGATGAGAACATTGTGTACCTTTATGCAATCATTGGCCACATTTATGACTGACTTTGGCGCATTACGTCCTGATTGCCGTTCGCCAATATTGACTGTGTATTTTTGGAAATAAGGAATTTCAATCACTCCGCTACTGGAATTTCCAACCACAAAGAGCGCATTATCACACGCTACATAATAAAGAGTCGCCCCTAGATTCTTACGTACGACAACAAGAGGATGATTCTCCCATTTCCTTATTACGTCAATAATCCCTTCACTGCCATCATCATTATTTGGATATGTTACAAGAACATGTAACCCGCAATCAGTAATAGTACGTATTGATTCTTCCATAACTTCTGGGATACTATTCTTTTGCTTATCAGTCATTGTCTCAGAATGGAAAGTCATAAGTACGTAGTTCTCTCTATGGAGACAATCGTCAATTTCTGAAGCCTCATGAGGAGAGCGTAGATATGCTTTGATTGAATCTATGGCAGAAGAACCGACATGATAAATATTCTCGTTTGGAATAATAGGACAAGCCTTCAATCGTTCTACCGCATATGCATTGGTTACAAAGTGAAGCGACGATAGATTGGAAATGTTGTATCGATAGATGTTGTCTACGGCTCCATTAGTAATCTGCCCTCCAGCAAAATGAGCAACTGGAATCTTATAAAAATGGGCAGCTAATGCAGCTGCATAAGCCTCAAGCCGATCGCCAACAACATAGACCACATCAAAGTAATTTTGCTTAAATACAAGACTCAGAGCATTTATCAATGCTACAAAATCTTCCTCTTTATGTCTTTCTTCTTCTGTGTAGCAAGGTGCAGCAATGATTGGTGCTAAAGCATCCTTTCGAATATCGTCAATTGTATGTCCATACTTCACAAGAAAATGCATTCCTGTAGCCACGATAGAAACTGAAAAGACAGAGTCATTAACTAACTCAGCAATCAATTTCTTCATAACCCCATACTCTGAGCGAGCACCCGTTACGAATCCAATCCTTATCATTTCAAAAACTCTCTTTTGATAACTCTATCACCCTTCACATCACAAAGAAGAGTCATACCTATTACCTTGTCTTTTTCTATAGGGAGAAAGCCTATTCCCGGGCGCTTATAACAGATATCATCCTCACATATTACATGACCGGCCATCATATCATGTCCAGCAACAATGCTTTTGCGAGCGACACCTGCAATTTCTCTTTGCGCTTCACTAAAACAACGCTCTGACACACCAATAGCTTGCTCAATATGACGGATAGAAGAGACTAATGAAGCTAGTTCAGGAATATCGATCGATGCTTTATGATCAGGCCCTGGAAGTGTCTTATCAATGGTAACGTGCTTCTCAATAACTTTCGCTCCCATTGCAACTGCCGCTATCGCACATTCGTTACCAATGGTATGATCAGAGAATCCAACTTCGTAACCAAACCGTTTCTTTATCTCCATCATATTCATCAAATTAACCTCGTCATATTTCGCAGGATAATTTGAAATGCAATGAAGAATAGTGATATCTTGCTTAGAATATTTATTTAATAAACCAAGAGACGTCTCAATCTCATCATAAGTAGCCATACCAGTGGAGAGTACAATAGGCCTGTTGCGATGTGCAATGTAATCAATTGTATCAAGTGAAAAAATCTCACCGGAAGCGATTTTGAAGAAAGCAAGATCGAAACTTTCGTCAAGGAATTTGAGACTACCTAGATCAAAAGCAGTACAAGTATAGTCAACACCTAATTCTTTGCAACGATTGTACACTCTGACGTGATTTTTGTGACTAAGTTGGAAACTCAAAGACATCTCACGAGCACTAGAAGCATTATCGTTTGCTTTCTGATAATTGGCCTTAAACGAATCATCGCTATAAAGCATATAAGGGTCAGAAAGCTGAAACTTGATTGCGTCAACACCTGTTGCAGCAATCTTTTCAACCATCTCAAGAGCAAGGTCTACATCACCATTGTGATTTGGACCTATTTCAGCAATTATATATACGCCTTTTGATAACATACTAAATCTGTTTAATAAATTTAGCAGGTATGCCTACATAAACTCCAGGAACTTCAATATTTTTATTTACTAACGAATAAGATCCTACTACACTTTTGCAAACGGATATACCTTGATTGACAACAGATTGACTACCGACAAATGTGTCATCCGCAATATGGCATGCACCATTTATTGAAGCACAAGTAGAGATATGGCAAAAGTCTCCAATTTTTGCTTCGTGACTTATATTCACAAGAGTATTGATAATAGAGCACTTGCCAACCTCAACCTCTGCACTTAACATTGCCTTGTGCATTACGAGAGAGCCCTCACCAACAACTGCGTGACGGGAAACATAAGCATCTCTTGCAATAATTGTCGCAATTGTACCTCCTGCTGCTTTTATCTTTTCATAGATTTTTCGACGAAGATTACTGTTTTTTATGTGTCCGACAGTAACTACAAACTTGGCTTTATTAGCATAGTGGGCAATATCATCATCTGTTCCGATGACTTCATATCCAAGACACTTCTTTCCTACTTCTGAAGGTAGATCAAGGATACCAAATATTTCGTAGCCAGCATCTTCTGCTACATCTATTACAGACTTGCAGAAACCACCACCGCCTACCATAACAATTTTTTTCCGTTCCACAATACTTAAAAATCTTTTAGTCTTACGCTTGAAGGAATATTTACTACACGTTCGGCAAACCAGATGGTGTTCTGGAGACCATCGTTCTCACAGTTCTCGAACATTGGCAGACGGTTCATAAGTTCCCAGATAGGTCGGGTCATTACACCATTGTCATTGGTCTGCTGGAGGAAGTCGAGCTGCGATGCCTTGTCCTTGAGGACTACGGCTGAAAGCCAGTAATTGGAAAAGGTGTCCTCCGGTTCAGCGAAGAAATCGATGCCATCAATCTTCCTGAAGTACTCGATATATTCGGCTGCCACCTTACGTTTGCTGGCTACATATTTGTCAAGATTCTCAAGCTGGGCACATCCGAGAGCCGCATTAATGTTAGGCATACGATAGTTGAAGCCGATGTGGTCGTGACGGAACTCCCAACGGTGAGGAACCTTGGCCTGTGTGGTGATGTGCTTCGCGTAGGTTCCGAGCTCCTCGTCCATGAAGAGCATCATACCGCCACCACCGGTGGTGATGGTCTTGTTACCGTTGAAGGAAATAGCACCAATACGACCAAAGGTGCCAGTGTGCTGTCCTTTGTAGGTCGAGCCAATAGACTCGGCCGCATCCTCTACAAGTTCGATGTGCCATTCCTTGCAAAGGGCAGCAATCTCCGCGATGCGGACAGGATGACCGAAGGTATGCATTGGCACGCAAGCCTTGATGCGACGGCCTGTACGCCTATTGTAGCAAGCGAGCTTGTCCTCACGGAAAGCGAAGTCGTGCGACTCAGGAAACTCTGCGATGCGAGTGTTCTTGCAAACCTCAGCATTAGCCTGTAACCACTGCTTCATAGCATCAGGAGAGAGTCCCATGGTGCTCTTGTCGACATCAAGGAACACGGGATATGCACCAATGTATGAGAGGGAGTTGCAAGTAGCGATGAAAGTAAGTGCCTGAGTCAACACCTCATCATCTTTCTTCACGCCTGCGAGCAGGAGCGACATATGAAGGGCATTGGTACCACTCACACATACAACGGCACGCTTTGCACCTGTGTATTTTGCCATATCCTCCTCAAAGCGATCGACGAACTTTCCTACCGACGAAACAAAGGTAGTGTCGATACACTCGTTGAGATATGCTTTTTCATTGCCTGCGAATACAGGTACGGCAAGAGGGGTGAACTCCTTGTCGCCATAAATTGACTTGATGAAGTCTATAGTGGACTTGTAATCTGCCATTGTTATTACATTTTCTGATCCAGATTTTTGCCTTTTTCCTCGTGCTCGAAATTAGGAATGAAACGCTTGATAGCTTCAACGACCTCGGCTTTGGTGAACTCCGGTGAAGCAAAAATGCCTTCGAGTTCTACAAAGAAGGCGTTAACCTCATTCAAGTTTCTACGAGCGGTCTGCTCCACAACGCCAAGAGCCATGAAACGATCCATATTCACCTTCTCTCCCGGAACATAAAATTCCTCATATGCCTTTTCACCGGTGGTATCGCTCTTGAAATAAACAACAGGATAAGTGTCAGACTCGTATGACATATTTGCCGCATACTGCTTTGCCTCACAATCATTCTTACACTCGACTTTATTGAAACCTTCTGCCTTTACGAAATCATCACAGATAGCAGAGAATGTGAGCATCTGGTCTTCACCCAGCTTGGGAAAGAATACCTCACCTCCATTACCAAGGATACAGGCAAGCATACAAATTTGACCGGATTCCTCAAGAGATACAAAATAACGCTTTACATCGGAAGGTGCTGCAAGAGGTTGCTTTTTCTGGAGACGATGAATCCAACCATCAAGAAGTGAACCGTTGGAAAAGGCCACATTAGCAAAGCGTGCGGTTGTAACCTTGAAGTGGGTGTTGTAGGCCATCACAAGGTCTTCCATAATACGCTTGCTGGCTCCCATGATATTCACAGGGTTTGCCGCCTTATCGGTAGAAACACAAAAGAAGTGTTTAGGAGGATAGACACAAAGAAGGTCCATCAACTTCTTAGCCTTGATGTCGTTGTTCTCAATGAGTGCCTGAACGGAGTATTTGTCTTTCTCGGAACGTACGTGCTTGTGAGCGGAGAAATTGGCTACAATATCGAAACCTTTCTCCTCGCGAAAGATACGCTCAAAGATAGAATCTGCAAAATTGAGGGTGTAACAGCGAAACTCCTCTGGCACATAGAGTCCTTCAGTAGAACGCACATCACGAACCAACTCAGCCAGTCCGTTCTCATTGAGGTCAACGATAACGACACTTTTGGGTTCAAAGCGCAGCACCGCCTTTATGAAGCTGGAACCGATTGATCCGGCACCACCTATGACACATACTTTCTTATTCTTAATTTCAGCGATAAGCGTTTTCCGGTTCGCCTCAATATCTGCTGCAAACATGCTGACAGGACGTGAAGTCACCGAATCAGCTATAAATTTCTCTAAGTTAAACATATAGATGGTAAGCACTCTATTCAAGGCCTCTCCCCCTTGAAAGGGCTCATAACTGTGACCTAAACCGAGTTTTGTTAATTAATTAGTTTTGAATTTAACATTAGCTTGCAACAAACTTCTTTTTAAACAAGCTACATGAATGGTCATCAAATGGGGACATTGCGAGACGCTTAGTCTTTCACTTCCTCCCACGGATAAGGATTCTCCATCACATTCCGGAACTCGGCAACAGCTTCCTGCTGTTCGGCAGTCAGCAATGCAGCATTCCAAGAGGCAATGATGGAGTGAGCTTCATCTGCCAAAGGCTCATCGAAAACCTCTCCATAACAAGCAGTGAGCAGACGGAGCTTCAGCAAAGATGCGGGAAGAGTATCCAGAATATCCCAACAACGGTTCAGAACCTCCTGCACATGCTGCTGTTTCTCACCATGGTCGACAAACGAAGCGTTGTAACCCATCAAAAGAGCGAGACACACATTGGCCTGTTCCTCCACTGTAGTGCCCCAAGTGCCGGAATTATACAAAGATGTGGTCAAGCGATAGACTTCACCGTTACGACGCGACAAGTCATCACTATAGATAGGACTCCCGTCCATACCCAAATACATCAAATCGTGCGCGGCACGCTGAAGGAGGAGTGCTTCTTCTAAAAGAGACATGAGTAGTAATTAAAAATTATAAATTAAAAATTAAAGATTAGCGGATTACTTCGATAAGGTCCGGATGGATGGTGGCCATGGCAACAGCAATGACACCTTGTATCTCTATAACCACACGGCGGTCACGTGCACCCTTTACTTTCAGAAAAACACCCTCCTGACCTGCAAAGTCACCACCCGTAATACGGACTCTAGTTCCCTTCGACAGATTCAACTCTTCGGGCTGGAAATAAAGCAAATGGTCGTTATAGGTTCCGGCAACGGCGATGAAGCGCTGCATCTCATGGTCGGGAATAATTATCTTCTGACCACTGCGAGTATCGGTTATATATTGCAAATAAGTAATTTGAGACTTAACACGCTGTACGTCGGAAGGACGTGCATGGACAAAAACCAGATTACGGATGACGGGAACCAAAGTACGGACTTTCTTACCCTTACGGATACTTACCTTATATTGCATGGGGACAAAACAGCCGAGGTTCTCCTTCTCGAGAAGATGCACCGCATCAAGCTCCCTGCGGTATGTGGCACGCATGGCATGCCAGACTTCAACCTCGTTATCCGTTTCCATTTTCGTTGTTTTGTTCACAAAAGAGTGTTCCTCCGGGGCTTTGAACCCTCGGTATATACCTGGTATCCAATCATTTGCGAGCACCTCATGTAAAATACAGCAAGCATTGTGCCCTTCTTGCCAACAGTTTTCTTGCAGTTCGTCATTACCTTCTGGTAAGAGACTATAAACGAACGGATTACAAACAAAAAGCGTTTTTTAAACGTTCGTTTTTTGAACGTCAAATTTCAGAAAATGAAATAGGAAATGAGTTAATAAAAGGGAATGGAAATTTTAAATATTAAATGAGATACTTAATATACTGAATTACTGCATATTAAACTGAGCTACGATGGGTTTTCCAAAATATTTTTATTAAACATTTTGAGGATATAAAAAACAGTCTTATCTTTGCGTCCATTAAACGAACGTTTAAAAAACGCTTCCAAGTCAAAGTCATTTCCATTTATATATCAACACATTAACCCATCATAAAGATAAAACCCAGTTTTTTATCTCCATCCTTACTCCACAAAAACAAAAAACTTGATATACCTTTGCATTTATTTTACAAACTACAGTAATTTTAATTATTAACCCAAAAACATTAGAAAAATGAAAGCAAAAGAGACACTCCAAAGTAAGGAAAAAAAACAAAAAGAGCCCCCCTAGAAACGAATGTAAAGCACGGCATATCAGCTCCGAAAGCGGGAGTAGGACGTCCCTCAAGTGGGGAGGTTATAGGAATACTGCCACAATATAGGAAAGAAGTCATTAAAGACATCATCCTATGGAAAAAATCAAGATACTTTATAGAAGAAAAGCCGACAAGCAACAAGGCATTAGCACAATGGGCATACTCACATTTCGACTTCAGAACACCAGACTATAAAAGACTGTCAGAAAACACTATAATACAAGAGTTCGGTGAAGTGTGGCGGGAAATGAAGGTAGCAGGAGAGATATAGGGAATAAAACAAAAAAGGGCAGAAACTACGAAACTTATTGACAACAATTAAATATAAACAACTTAAGGAATAAACCACTTATCTTTGCCGCCACTTTGGTAAGGATGAAGCCACACCGCCTGCAGATGCCGCTTTCTCAACGAATGCGGCATTTTTTTATATACAAGCGTACCTCCTGCCAAACTAATACAATTATTAATTTTAAAGACAACAAGATGAGAAAGTCGAAAAAGAACGCCCCACTTCACGAGGCACTGAGAAACCTATGGAAAATACGTATCATGCTGGAAAAGAACTACACGGAAACATGCGCCACATGGATGGCCCAACGGACAGAAAGCCTGATAGACCACATGCAATACGGACACGCACTCATAGCCTACCACAAGCAGGACGGGACATTCAGGCTGGCGAAAGCCACCCTACTGCCCTACAAGGCAGACTTCAGAAAAGATTATGACATCACAAGAGTCACAAGCACCATAGCCTTCTGGGACGTGGAACTGCAGGCATGGAAAACCTTCCAGCTGGAAAACTTCCTCGAATGGAGTCCCGTATGCTAACCATTAATCATTAATCACTAATCATTAAACACTAAAAACAATGGCCATGATGTATGGGGGAATGCTATATTTCCCCCTCAAAGTAAATCTATTCGAAGAGATAGCAGTGGAACTGGTGGAAGCCAGGTTCGGACTGAAAGGAACCGCAGCGGTAATGAAACTGCTGTGCAAGATACATAAGGAAAACGGATATTACCTGAAATGGAACGCGGAGCAATGCACACTGTTCACCAACAAGGCAGGAAGGGACATCAATGAACAGGAGATGCAGGGAGTCGTGGACATCCTGGTGGAGAAAGTCTTTTTCGACCCCAAAACCTATAGGGAACAAGGGGTGCTGACCTCTACCGAAATACAGAAGGTATGGCTGGAAGCCACCAAACGGAGGAAAAGAGACCTCACCACCTTGCCCTATCTGCTGGTAGAGACGGAAGAGGACAAGCCGGACAAGGACAAGACTTGTACGCAAAAACGGGAAAATTGCACGCAGGATGCAGACATTTTCCCCGAAAATGCATGCAATTCCAAACAAAGCAAAGAAAGCAAAGTAAAAGAAAGCAAAGCAAAAGAAAGTAAAGCACTTCCCCCTCTTACTCCCCCGGGGGAAAGCGGAGGAGCGCAGGGAAATCCTGATCTGGACATTCCCGGATATGCCTACAACAGGAATACGCACAACCTGGAATGCCTCATGCTGAATCTGGAAAAGCTCTACATCACCGACCGGGAGGAAATCAGGAAGATTCTGAAGTTATCGGACTACGGCAGGCTGGGAAACTACGTCTGGAAAATATTCAATGGAACAAACTGGAACAAGGTGAACAGCAAGGGAGGGTACATCATCTCGGTACTGGCAAGGGAGAAGCGGAGTACGGGAAGCTGATTCCACAGGGCACAAGCTATCAATAACATGTCATGCAGGAAATCAACAACGTGTGATACAAAAAACAAATATCGTGTCGGCAGGATATTAATTCCTTGCCGACACGATATTCATTCCTTCTTCGTCCTTAAAATTGTGACTTATAATTATGCTGATATTCAGCGCAAAACCTCTGCAATTCAATAAAAAATGGCTGGAACACAGCAAACAGTTCCTCATCGTGCTCTTCAAGGTATCGAATTGCCTTATCTACGGATATATCAATATGATGATATTCCACCATGATGTTCAAAGACTCTCTTATTCCGTTCAGAGTGGCGTATTTCCGCAAACGGTCGGTCAAGATAAAATGCCAGATGAAACGTTTGAACCGTACCGGAAGATAGCGGTAATTGATAAGGAGGGAAAGATAAAAATTCCGGGTATACTTCCTCAAGGAGCCCCCGGAGAACGACTCGAAACGGGAAGCCAGCAAATAATCGAAACAAATATCCAACAATACCCCCGAATAGCGTCCGAATTCTGGTTGAAGCCTATGCACCACCTCGCAGACAGCCGGATGATGGTCGGTATAGTCGTCAATAGCGCGGTGAAGCTGAATACCCTTGGCTATATCCGACGGATAATTCTTATAGGAGCTTCCCTTTACGGCATCGCCTACAAAATTACCCAACTGTACTTTTCTGTTCGGACCGGAAAGGAATATATGTGCCAGATAGTTCATGACAAAAGACTTACCAGCTCCTTACAAAGACGCTCCTTCACCTCTTCCATCGGCACTTCATGTCCCAGTTCTTTCTGCAAAGAAGTGACCCCCTTGTCGATGAATCCGCAGGGATTGATATAGCTGAAATAACGTAAATCGGTATTCACATTCAGTGCCAGCCCATGCATGGTAACAAAATGGCTGCTGCGCACGCCGATGGCACAAATCTTACGGGCACGGGGAGTATCGCCCTCCAGCCATACGCCCGTTGCCTTCTCCAGACGTCCGGCAGCGATGCCAAACGAAGCACAAACGCGAATTACCGCCTCTTCCAGCAGATGCACATACTCCTTCAACCCCAAAGAAAAGTCCTCGAGGTTCAGAATAGGATAGCAGACCAACTGTCCCGGACCATGATACGTAATGTCTCCGCCACGGTCAATATGATAGAGCGTAGCCCCTATCCTGCGCAGCTGTTCTTCTCCCAGCAGCATATTCCTTTCTTTCCCACTACGCCCCAATGTATAGACATGGGGATGCTCGCAGAGCACAATATGATTGACATAACCCTCTCCTGCCTGCTTGGCATGTACAAGTGCGTCAAACCATTCCGTCTGCCGGCTCCATGCCCCGGCATAAGGAATCATGTTCCAATCTGATATTTCCAGTTTCATGCAAGCAAATATAGCACTTTTTCCAATATCTGCCAATCTCCCTACTAAAAACAAAAAGATCCTCTCTTTTCTCTGAAGAAATGAATAATAGACCACTAAAGAGGCTATTTGGAACCTACAGCCCGAATTTATCTTAAATATGTAGCATCAATTCATAAAAATACACCTTGATAATCTGATAATATCTCACGTACTTTGCAAACATTCTGATATAACTATTCACAAAAAGACAGACTTATGAAAAAAAGAATTCTAATAACGCTATTCGCAGCGTTACTGTTCAGCTTTTCCATATCTGCACAGATATTGAAGGGGCACGTATATGATGCAACGACCAATGAACCGCTTGCAGGGGCATCGGTCACCTACAAGCTGAAAGACACGCAAGGCGTAGTGACCGACATAAACGGTGCATACGAAGTACACCTGCCGGCGGGAGGTGTAGATTTGGTATTCAGCTACGTGGGATATGAGGATGTGCCAATGCCCATCGTCATCAGCAAAGGAGACATTATGCAGAAAGACGTGTACATGAAGGAAAGCACCAACCTGCTGGAAGATGTCGTGGTCTCGGCCGGACGGTTTGAACAGAAGCTGAGCGATGTGACGGTCTCCATGGATTTGATAAAGGCCAGTGACATTGCCCGCCAGGCTCCCACAGACATCACCTCGACACTGCAGACCATTCCGGGGGTGGATATCATCGACAAGCAACCCAGCATTCGCGGCGGTGGCGGCTGGACTTACAGCGTAGGTGCCCGCAGCCTGGTACTGGTAGACGGGATGAGCGTGCTCAGCCCCCAAAACGGAGTCATCAACTGGAACAGCGTACCTCTGGAAAATGTGCAGCAGGTAGAGGTCATCAAAGGAGCCTCCAGCGTGCTCTATGGTTCGTCGGCCCTGAACGGCATCATCAACATACGCACCGCACGGCCGGGACTGACCCCTCAGACCCGTTTCAGTGCCTATGTAGGAATCTATGACGACCCCGACAACAGCGATTACCAATGGAGTGACAAATCTTTCTGGAAAGAGGACAAATATCCGGTAAAGCCCTTGTTGCGCAACAGCCTTTTCAGCGGTGTACGCAATCCGCTCTACGAAGGTTTCGACCTCACCCACTCCCGCCGCATCGGTAACTTTGACGTCAGCGGCGGACTGAATCTCTTTACCGACGAGGGCTACCGCCAACAAGGTTACAACAAACGTTTCCACATCAACGGAAACCTCACCTACTATCAGCCGGATATGGGTATGAAACTGATGAACTACGGTTTCAACGTGGATTTCCTTTCCAACAAGTACGGGGATTTCTTCATCTGGCGCTCGCCCGGCGAGGCCTACCGCCCCTCTCCCTTTACTAATATGGGACGTGAGTCCAACAACTTCCGCATTGACCCTTTCTTCAACTTCACCAATCCTGAAAGAGGTACTTCACACAAAGTAAAGGGCCGTTTCTACTACAGTGCGGACAATGTGGTACGCCCTACACAATCCGCCTCCATTACGGATATTCTGGGCAACATGGGCACCGACGCACAAGTCATCCAGAACATTGCCAATGGAGACTACACAGCCCTCCAGCCACTGATGACCGGAGTTATCAAATGGCTGGGAAGCGACAAGCTGAGTGATTTGATGGACGGTGTCTTCGGCTCTCTGGACAACATATTCCCCAATGCCACCACTGCCGACTATTGCGACCTCATCTCCTGGGTAATGAGCAACGGCCTGCCGTCTGACATGGGAGGACTGCTTGAAGGGAAACTACCCAGCGACCTGGTTCCCTGGCTATCCGGTGTACTCAATCCGAAGCGCAATCAATCACCAACACGGACGGACAAGAATTACGACTATTATCTGGACTATCAGTTCAACAAGAAATGGGACGGCGGCGCACAAATCACCACGGGTCTGACTTACGAACATATCCGCACCTTCTCCGGCGAAACGGAAGAAGTACATCAAAGTGACAATGTTGCCGCCTATATGCAATACGACCAGCGCTTCTGGGACCGCCTCAGCGTATCGGCCGGTGTACGTGCCGAATACTACCGGATAGACAAGCACTACCGGGAAGCCGACACAAAGGTTTTCGGGAGCAAGATTCCTTTCCGCCCCGTGTTCCGTGCCGGGCTGAACTACCAGCTAGCCGATTACAGCTTCCTGCGTGCCAGCTTCGGCCAGGGTTACCGTAATCCCTCCATCACCGAGAAATACCTTCGCAAAGACATCGGAGGTGTAGGTGTATATCCCAACTACAACGTACAGCCGGAAAAAGGATTCAATGCCGAGCTGGGATTCAAGCAAGGGTACAAGGCAGGCAATTTACAAGGATTTGCAGATGTCGCCGCTTTCTATACCCAATACAAGGATATGGTGGAATTCCAGTTCGGCCTATTCAACAATGCGGACCTGAGCATGATAAACAGCGTTACAGACGCCATACAAATGCTGAAGAACGGCAAGGGTTTCGGCATCGGGGCACAGTTCCACAACGTGTCCAAAGCACAGATTTATGGAATGGAAATCAGCACCAACGGCATGTACATCTTCAACAAAAACGCCAAGCTGCTCTATAACCTGGGATATGTATATACCGAACCGAGGGATGCCGACTACAAGAAACGCAATGCCCTGGAGAACACCTATACCGACCCGCTTCAGATGAAGGAGAAAAGCAATGACGGCAAGTACTTGAAATATCGTCCGAAACACAGTTTCAAGGCCACGCTGGACTTTCAGTGGAAACGCATCAACATAGGTGCCAACGTAAACTGGAAAAGCAAGATACTTGCCGTGGACTATATTATGCTGGACGAACGCAGCAAAAGTGAACCTGACCTGCTGGACTACGTGCGCGGCATCCTCTTCGGCTCGTCCAACGGGGAAACCCTGGCATCCTATTGGAAAAAGCATAATACGGACTATGCCACAGTGGACATGCGCTTCGGGGTGAAAGCCACCAAGGAAGTAGCTTTCCAGTTCATGATAAACAACCTGCTGAACAAGGAGTACAGCTATCGTCCCATGGCAGTGGGCGCGCCACGTACTTTCGTCGTAAAGATGGACGTTACATTTTAAAAAAAGAACATTTCATTTTAAAAACAGAATGTCTTCCGTTACTTTTTCCCGGAAAAGAATTACCTTTGTGCGAACTCTAAACGACAAAGCGTATGGAATTTCCTCAAGTCGACCTGCCAGTAGACATGATTGCATGGACTGAAGTAACGGAAGACATTCTAAACATATACAAACAGTCGTGCCGCCTGAAAGCATGCATCTTTGCACTATGCATAGAAGGTTCCATCACGGTATCCATCAACTTGATGGATACGGAAATCAAGCAAGGGGATTTTATCACCCTGCTTCCCGGAACCATCATACAGTTTTACGAACAAAAGGAAAAAGTGTGCCTGGGATTCGTGGGGTTTTCTTCCCATTGCCTCAATGGAGTCAACCTCATCCAGTCTACATTGAGCTCCTTCTCCAACATACTGGAGTATCCGGTACTGGCTGTCAACCCTACCGTCGCCTCCTATTTCAAGGACTATTTTGCCTTATGGGCACGCATCACGACCGGTCCCTATCCTCCCGATACAAAAATGGCTCAAAGCACATTGAACATGCTCCTCAGCGGCATAGACAGAATGTATTGCCACCGTCCGCAGATGCAAAAAGGGAACAAGAGCCGGAAAGAGGAAATATGCCGCGAACTGGTGCAGCTCGTCATCGAAAACTATACCCGCGAACGCCGCGCGCAATTCTATGCCGACAAACTGGGCATCTCCCTGCAACACCTCAGCACCACCGTGAGGCAAGTGACCGGCAGAAATGTATTGGACATCATCGCCCACGTCGTCATCGTAGACGTGAAAGCCAAGCTGAAATCAACCAACATGACCATTCAGGAGATTGCCTATTCCCTGAACTTCCCCAGTGCTTCCTTCTTTGGAAAATACTTCAAGAGGCACATGGGCATGAGTCCGCTGGAGTATAGGAACAGCTGAGAATACAGCCGTCAGAACCTGGAACTCAGACGAAGGCTGCTCAAAGCCACGGATACACAGGAAAGAGCCATGGCAGCACCTGCCAGCGCAGGACTCAGCAGGATGTCATAGACGGGATAGAGTACTCCGGCCGCGACAAAGATACCCACTGTATTATAGATGAAAGCCCAGAACAGATTCCGGTACATGAGGCTCACAGTCTGGCGAGACAACCGGAAAACTTTGGGCAACAGCAGCAGGTCTGAAGTCCTGAGAGTAATCATGGCGGTGTCCATCAACGTATCGGTCCCCTTTCCCATGGCAATGCTTACATCCGCACAGCTCAAGGCTTGCGCATCGTTCACGCCGTCACCTACCATGGCGACCGTTTTACCCTGAAGCTGCAGCTTATGGATGAAATCCTCTTTGTCGTCGGGCATGGCATCGGCCACAAAACGCATGATACCCAAACTGCCGGCCACGGAAGAAGCTGTACGCTCACCGTCTCCCGTAAGCATGCATATCTCGATGTCCTGGGTACGCAGTTCCCGGATAGCTTCCATAGAAGTCACCCTCAACTGGTCCTTGATGGCAATAACGGCAAGCAAATCGTTCTCACGCCCAAAGTAAACTATGCTGTTTCCGTCCGATTCATATTGCGTCAGCATATCGGCCAGAATATCCGACAAATTGGCCTGATAATCTTTCAGCAGTTTATGGCTTCCTACCCAATATTCCGCACCTTGATAGGCCACTCTGACACCTTTTCCGGCAATGCTTTCGAAACCGTCCAAATGGGCAGGGATAACCTGCTCTTCCCCTTCCAGGGCCGTAACGATTGCTTCTGCCAGAGGATGGTCCGAAGTAGACTCGGCAGCAAGCAGTACATCTTTATAATGCTCCTCCTGCCCTTGCGCCCACAGCCAGCCTATTACCGTAGGATGTCCTTCTGTCAGGGTCCCGGTCTTGTCGAATACCACCACATCCACATTGCGCATCTGCTCTAAAGCGGAAGTGTCCCTGATTAGGATATGATTACGGGCAGCTTTATTGAGGCCCGCCGCCAAAGCTACTGGAGTGGCCAGCCCTACCACACACGGACAAGCCACCACCAATACGGACAAAGCGGCAAACAGACCGTGTGACACTACATCTATGCCTCCGAAGAACACCCATATAAAAAAGGTCAGCAGGGAAATGATGAGAATGACCGGGACAAAAAGCTCGGCAACACGGTCGTCAATGCGTTGCTTCTCCGGCAGTACGCGGGCTGCGTTATGCTGCCAGCCTCCCAACCGGCGGATAGCCGCCGACACATTTCGCCGGGCACGTTCCTCCATAAACTCGCCGGTCAGGGAAAAGGCGATGATGACGGCGGCAACCCCATAATAGACATGCGGTTCCAGCTCGATGCCCAGCCAATAATCCGGGAAGAAAGTGTTGAACACACTGAACAGAAAAGCCACAGAGGTGGTAAGCGCCACCAGACGGTCTATATTGTTGCGACCCGACCGGGTCCCCTTCCAGGCACCGGTATAAAAAGGAGCGCCGAAAAACAGCAGTACCGGAATTGCCAGTACCATCTGTATTTCACGGGTATAGGGTACATGCACAAAGACTGTAGAAAACAGTATCAGCACGATGGCAAAAAGCCATGCACCGACGACGCGCAATCCCGTGCTGTGCATATCCGGCACGGGATGTGCCTTAGTAATTATATTGCTCATTCGATTTATTTTTTAGATGGTTGTTGTTCCGCTTTAATAAAGCAACAACCGGAATGAGCCATTTGTTCAATTACTTCTTATCGTCCTGCTTGGTTTCCTTGACAAACTCCGCTTCATAATGGAACTTTTGGAAACCTTTTTTCAACTTTTCCACATTGGTCTTGTCGGCATCATACGTGATGGTTACCGTCTTTGTCTTCAGGTCTGTGTGGAAGTCCTTCAGTCCCTTCTCAAAACGGATGTTATTGTTTATCTTCCTTACACAGTTCTCACACTTCATCTGTGCTACCTTGAACACGGCTGTACGGATGTCTTTCGCCATTGCGGCAGATGCACAGAAGAGTACAACTGCCAAAGTCATTAAAAATCTTCTTGTTTTCATTGTTTCGCTATTGATTTAATAAATAATATTATATTCTCGGCAAGTTAAAACGGACACCTACATAGGCTTTTGCCCCATGCATCGGTCCCCACACCATCGTAGCGTCAAAGTTGCTTCCCCAGGGATTGGAAGCATCAATGATGGGGTTTTTCTGCTTGAAGTTTGTCAGGTTCTCGCCACCGACGTATATAGACCAGCGACGGAAATAGCGCGTCACCTGGGCACTCAACTGCTCGAAGCCGCCATAGCGCCTTTCCCACGACCAGTTGCCGTCTGTCAGTTCGTATGGAGCCGGCATGCGCCCGCCACCGTTCAGTTGCAAAGTCACATCAAACTGCCACAATCCCAAAGGTGTCTGATAAGAAGCCGTCAGCAAACCTTTATACTTGCTGGTAAGGGGTTTCTCCATCAGCTCTCCGTTGTAATTCGTTTTGGCATCCGTCCAACGGTAAGCCGCGGTAAAGGTGAAACCCGGGAAGAACGGATAGCTTGCCTCCACCTGCACTACCTGCGAATAGGAACGGCCGTGAAGGTTGTAGAACAGAACGGCATGCGGGTCCGTATCCATATCCACCACCACCTGCTTGCGGAAATCCGTGTAATAGTATTCCGCATTCAGGTTCAAGGTTTTGCCGAACAAGGGAATATAGGCGGAAGTGCTTGCACCATAGTTCCAGGCCTCATCCTGGTCAAGACGTTTGGCGATGTCTATCCGGCGGCTGCTTGCCAGCAGGTAGTTATTCTCGGCCAGCACATGGTTCGTGCGGTATCCCTTTCCTGCCGAAAGACGGAAATGTACATACTCGTTGGGATTGTACTTCACATGGAAACGCGGAGTGACGAAATAGCCGTACTCGCTGCTATGGTCGCCGCGGATGCCACCCATCAGCACCAGTTTATCATCCCAGTTGTAGGTGTACTGCACGTAGGCGCCGGGGACGGCTTCTTTGGTGAATTTCTTCGTCAAAGGCTGTGCGGCGTCATTGTCCAGGCGATAGTGCTGGTCGTAGGAGTCATAGTTGAAGCTCAGTCCGGCAGAAAGGCTTTGACGCTTGGTCAGTTCCGTCTCGAACAGCAAGGAGGCATAAGCGTTGTGCTGGTCCACATCGTAGATTTTCCGTCCGTACAAGGCATCCTGCTTGTGCAGGGAGCCGGAGAGAATCAATGCCAGGTTGGTGTTCTTCTCCTTATTGAATATATAGGCGTTCTTGGTGAAGGCTTCGTAGCGGTCGGTACCTATACTTATCTTATAAGGGTCTGCCAGGGACGTTTTGCCATGGCTGACTTGCCCGCTGTTGCGGTCTTCTGTAAGCACTTTGATGCCTGCCTGGAAGACGTAGCGGTCGCCCATGTATGCCCAGCGGTTCCAGAGGTTGTACTGCTCCACACGGGGGATGTCGGCAAAGCCGTCGTCGTTACTGTCGTGAGCTTTGGTCTCATTCTCGTAATGCGCCAGCAAAGAGGTGCTCCAGCGTTTGGAGAGTTTCACCGTGGCATCGGCATTGGCTTCATAACGGTTAGTACTGCTGGCAAAGAGATTGGCGGAGAACCAGTCGGCTTCGGGCAACTGGGGTTTCTTGAATTCCACATTGATTTGTCCCGTGATGGCCTCATAGCCGTTCTTCACGGATGAACTGCCCTTGCTCACCTGAATACTCTGCATCCATGGCCCGGGTACATAACCCAGTCCGTAGGGGGCGGCAGAGCCGCGGTAGTTGGGGATATTCTCCGTCATCATTTGCACATACGTACCGGACAAGCCGAGAAGCTTGATTTGCTTGGCACCGGTGGCGGCGTCAGAGTAGGTGACGTCCACCGAGGGATTGGTCACAAAACTCTCTCCCAGGTTACAGCAGGCGGCACGACTCAACTCGGCGCTACTTATCATATCTTCATTCATCACACTGTTGCGCAGCTTCATGGTGCCCAACTTACGGCTGACCACATTCACCTCGCTCAGTTCCACCCCTTCGCGCAAGACAATGTCGAGCGTCTCATTGCGGTTACTGACGTGTATCGTATCGTTCTCAAAACCGATAAAGCTGACTACAAGCATATGCTTGTCATTGGGTTTGGACAAGGAGAAAGTACCGTCCGCCGAAGTGGTGGTACCTTGGGTGGTTCCCTGCCAGAAGAGGTTGGCACCCGCAATCGGGTCGCCCAAATTATCCTTTACCGTTCCCTTTACCTGCGCCTGCAAGGCGGTGAAAGAGAACAGAAGGATGGCTATCAAACTATATTTCATTTCTGTTTTATACTTAAAGAAGTGATTAAAAAACAAACAGTTCCCTCCGGACAATTCATGTCATTGCCCCGTATAAAACAACACTAAATGAGAAGCGTGGAATAGAGCGCCAGATAATGACGCGAGCCGACGACATATGGCGGTGCTCCTGAAACAACTCTCGGAATACAAGCCACCTGCGGCAAGGAGTGATCAAACAGCGGCAGTTGCTCGCAAAACAGTGTAAGGAATGGCACGAACGAAACAGACTCGTGTGCATGCTTCACGAAATCCACCTTGTAGTAGACGGCTGTACAGCCGGTATCCTTGCATGTTTGCCGTGAGGCACGATGTGTATTATGGCATTTGGAACAGCCGGAAGTGCAGCAGCTTTGCGTCGTCTCGCATCCGGCACAGCAATACTGAACTACAGAAATCCCCACTCCGCTTATAATGATAAGGGAGGAAAAGAGTACAGCCAGTATGTAACGGAGTTCCTTCATAAGCGCTGCAAAGATAGAAAGTTTTAACCGTTTGCCGGAATTAATTTTTCCTTTTTTATGTGTGCAGTTCGTTAATAAGTTCTATATTTGTCGATAAAGTTTTTTGATTGATATGTTGATTTATAAACGAAATTCAATATGAAAAAGCAAACTGTCAGCCTACTTGTCCTTCTGCTTGCGGCAAGCGGCTTTTTCTTTTCTTGCGGTAACACCGTGAACAAAAACGCATACGCGTTGGAGTTCGACAGTATACAAGTAAACGAAACCGTACATCTCTTCGGAGACACAGCCAAGCCGGCCTGCAACCTCATCCTCAACGTTGCCTATGCCAGCCAGTCATCCGACGTGAGGCTGAAAGACAGTCTGAACACCTTCTTCCTCTCTGCCTGCTTCGGCGACAAGTACATGGCGATGACACCCGAAGAAGCTGTCAAGAAATACACGGAGAAATATGTCAGCGACTACCGCAATGACCTGGAGCCTATGTACAAAAAGGATGAGCAGGACAAGGAGGACGAAGAAAGCATAGGAGCCTGGTATTCCTATTATAAAGGAATCGAAAGCCATGTGCAGTTGTGCAATACCTTGGTACTGACCTACCGTATAGATTACAACGAATATACCGGCGGCGCACACGGCATCTATATGTCCACCTTCCTCAACCTCGACCTAAAGACCCTAAGCCCCATCCGCCTGGACGACCTCTTTGAAGGCGACTATAAGGAAACGCTGACCGACTTGCTTTGGAAACAGCTGATGGCAGACAACAACGTCAGCACCCGCCAAGAGCTGGAGGACATGGGTTACGCCACCACCGGCGATCTGGAGCCCATCGAGAATTTCTATCTGGACCCAACGGGAATCACCTTCTATTATAATGTATATGAAATTGCCCCATACGTAATGGGAGCAACCAAAATCACGTTGTCTTATGAGGACATAGCCCATCTGATGAACGGTGAATTCATCACATTGAGCAGTGCTATAAAGGCAGACGGTGAATAGGAACTGTAATCAATTGTCTATCAACATAAAATTCACAATGGATTTAATACTCAAATATTTCCCGGACCTGACGGAAGAACAGAAACGGCAGTTTACCGCACTCTACGACCTCTATCTGGACTGGAACTCTAAGATTAATGTCATTTCACGCAAAGATATAGAGAACTTGTACGAACACCATGTGCTGCACTCTCTGGGCATAGCCAAGGTAATCAGGTTCAGACCGGGGACACAAATTATGGACCTCGGCACGGGAGGAGGCTTTCCGGGAATCCCGCTTGCCATCCTTTTCCCCGAAGTACAATTCCATCTGGTGGACAGCATCGGAAAGAAAGTACGCGTAGCCTCCGAAATAGCCAACAGCATCGGGCTGAAAAACGTCACCTTCCGCCATGCCCGCGCAGAAGAGGAAAAAGGGAAGTTCGACTTTGTGGTGAGCCGTGCCGTGATGCCACTGACAGACCTACTGAAGATTATCCGCAAGAACATCTCCTCCAAACAGCAGAATGCATTGCCCAACGGACTGATTTGCCTCAAGGGGGGCGAATTGGGAAACGAAACCATGCCCGTCAAGAACAAGACTACGCTGTGGGACCTGAAGGAGTTCTTTGAAGAGGAGTTTTTCGAGACAAAGAAAGTAGTATATGTAGGGGGATAAATCTAAATACATAATATGAAAATAAAGAGATTTGAGTTTAATATGTTCCCGGAGAACTGTTATGTGCTTTGGGACGAAACCAATGAAGCGGTCGTCATTGACCCGGGCTGTTTTTATGAGGAAGAAAAGCAGGCCTTGAAAAACTTCATCATCAAGAATGGGCTGAATGTGAAACATCTGCTGAATACCCATCTGCATCTGGACCATATCTTCGGCAATCCTTTCATGCTGAAAGAGTTCGGTCTGAAGGCCGAAGCCAACCAGGCCGATGAGTTCTGGATTGACGAAGCGCCGAAACAAAGCCGCATGTTCGGCTTCCAACTGCAGGAAGCCCCCGTGCCCCTGGGCACTTATCTGCACGATGGAGACATCATCACCTTCGGCAATACGAAACTGGAAGCCATCCATGTGCCGGGACACTCGCCGGGCAGCCTGGTGTACTATTGCGCGGCAGACCACTGCATGTTCTCGGGGGATGTGCTGTTTCAAGGCAGCATCGGCCGTGCCGACCTTGCCGGCGGCAACTTCGACGAACTGATAGAGCATATTTGCAGCCGTCTGTTCATCCTGCCCAACAACACGGTTGTCTATCCCGGACACGGAGCACCGACAACCATTGGAATAGAGAAAGCGGAGAATCCGTTCTTCCGGTAAATATACAGCAAACTTTTAAATCATTACAGCCATGAAAAACGACCTATTGGCCTACCGCCACATCGGCATCAGCGAAAAAGACGAAGAGAAGATGCTCCAAAAAATAGGAGTGAAAAGCCTGGACGAGCTGATTGATAAAACCATTCCTGCCAACATCCGCTTGAAAGAACCGCTGGCTCTGCCCAAGACAATGACAGAGTACGAATTCGGACAACATATTGCAGGGCTGGCTGCCAAAAACAAACTTTACACAACCTATATCGGTATGGGATGGTACAACACCATCACTCCTGCCGTTATCCAACGGAATGTATTCGAGAACCCCGTTTGGTACACTTCCTATACCCCCTATCAGACCGAAGTCTCACAAGGACGCCTGGAAGCCCTGATGAACTTCCAGACTGCCGTATGCGACCTCACCGGCATGCCCCTTGCCAACTGCTCCCTGCTGGACGAAGCAACTGCCGCAGCCGAAGCCGTGACGATGATGTATGCCCTGCGTCCGCGCTACATGCAGAAATCGGGCGCCAACGTGGTATTTGTAGACGAAGCCGTCTTCCCGCAGACACTGGCAGTAATGACTACCCGCGCCATTCCGCAAGGTATCGAGCTGCGTATAGGAAAATACCATGAAATGGAATTCACGCCGGACATCTTCGCCTGCGTACTGCAATATCCCAACGCCGCCGGCAACGTGGAAGATTATCGCGCCTTCGTGGAAAAAGCCCATGCGGCCAACTGCAAAGTGGCCGTTGCCGCCGACATTCTGAGCCTTGCCCTGCTCACCCCTCCGGGAGAATGGGGAGCTGACATCGTCTTCGGAACCACACAACGGCTCGGTACACCGATGTTCTACGGAGGGCCGTCGGCAGCCTACTTTGCCACCCGCGACGAGTACAAGCGCAATATGCCGGGACGCATCATCGGCTGGTCGAAAGACAAATACGGCAAGCTGTGCTACCGCATGGCGCTGCAAACCCGCGAGCAGCACATCAAGCGTGAAAAGGCGACTTCCAACATCTGTACCGCACAGGCACTGCTTGCCACGATGGCTGGCTTTTATGCCGTATATCACGGTCCGGAAGGTATCCGCACCATTGCGGAACGCATCCACAGCATTGCCGTATTCCTGGAAAAGAGCATCAACAGACTGGGGTACAAGCAGGTCAATGCACAATATTTCGACACGCTCCGCTTTGCACTGCCCGACACCATTTCGGCACAGCAGATACGTACCATCGCTCTAAGCAAGGAAGTGAACCTGCGTTATTTCAAGAATGGAGATGTAGGCATGAGCATTGACGAAACTACGGATATAGCTGCCGTCAATGTACTGCTCTCCATCTTTGCCATTGCCGCCGGAAGGGATTGGGAAAAGACAAGCGACGTACCCATGGCAAATAGCATCAGCGCGGAGATGAAGCGCCAAAGCGCCTATCTGACACACGAAGTATTCAACAAATACCATACGGAAACGGAGATGATGCGCTACATCAAGCGCCTCGATCGCAAGGACATCTCACTGGCACACTCCATGATTTCCCTCGGCTCGTGCACCATGAAACTGAATGCCGCCGCAGAGATGCTGCCGCTCAGCCGTCCGGAATTCATGAACATGCATCCCCTGGTGCCCGAAGACCAGGCCGAAGGTTACCGCGAACTGATAAGCAACCTCAGTGAAGAGCTGAAAATAATTACCGGCTTTGCCGGCGTCAGCCTGCAACCAAACTCCGGTGCGGCAGGCGAATATGCCGGACTCCGCGTCATCCGCGCCTATCTGGAAAGCATCGGGCAAGGACACCGCAACAAGGTGCTGATACCGGCATCCGCACACGGCACCAACCCGGCATCCGCCATCCAGGCAGGCTTTACCACCGTGACCTGCGCCTGCGACGCACAAGGCAATGTGGATATGGCCGACTTGCGTGCCAAAGCGGAAGAAAACAAGGATGACCTCGCCGCCTTGATGATTACCTACCCTTCCACACACGGTATCTTTGAAACGGAAATAGTGGAAATCTGCCACATCATACATGCCTGCGGTGCGCAGGTATATATGGACGGCGCCAATATGAATGCCCAAGTGGGCTTGACGAATCCCGGCTTTATCGGTGCGGACGTCTGCCACTTGAATCTGCACAAAACGTTCGCCTCTCCTCACGGCGGCGGCGGACCGGGTGTAGGCCCCATCTGCGTGGCAGAGCATCTGGTTCCGTTCCTTCCGGGACACAAATTGTTCGGCAATGCCGCCAACCAGGTGTCCGGAGCTCCCTTCGGCAGCGCAGGTATCCTGCCCATCACTTACGGCTACATCCGCATGATGGGAACGGAAGGACTGACACGGGCCACGAAGATAGCTATCCTCAGCGCCAACTATCTGGCAGCCTGCCTCAAGGATACGTACGGCATTGTTTACCGCGGTGCTACCGGCTTCGTGGGACACGAAATGATATTGGAATGCCGCAAGGTGCACGAAGAGACGGGCATCAGTGAAAACGACATCGCCAAACGTCTGATGGACTACGGCTATCATGCCCCCACCCTCTCCTTCCCGGTACACGGCACACTGATGATTGAACCGACGGAGAGCGAAAGCCTTGCCGAACTGGATAACTTCGTGCAGGTGATGCTGACCATCTGGGACGAGATTCAAGAAGTGAAGAACGGCGAAGCCGACAAGACGGACAACGTGCTGGTGAATGCCCCGCATCCCGAATACGAAGTGGTAGCCGACACGTGGAAGCACAGCTATACCCGCCAAAAGGCAGCCTACCCGATAGAAAGCGTGCGCGAAAACAAGTTCTGGGTGAACGTGGCACGTGTAGACAACACGTTGGGAGACCGTAAACTGTTGCCCACATGCTATGGATGCTTCGACTGATGAAAAGAAAGCGTAACGGACTATTTTATAGTAAAAAAGAAGAAACCATCAATTCCATCTCCCATGGCATCGGCATTGCCATGGGAGTAATTGTAAGTACACTATTCCTGATAAAATGCTACCAGGCGCAGAATCTTTGGGCAGCATGCGGCGTATGGCTCTATTTGTTCGGCATGGGCGGTTCATATCTTGCCTCCACACTCTACCACTCCCTGAAACATCATAATCCGTGGAAACGGCGCTTGCGGCATTGGGACCATGCGGCCATCTATTGGCACATTGCAGGCAGTTACTCCCCCATCACGCTCATTGCATTGAGAGAGGACGGCGGTTGGGGATGGGAACTTTTCGGCTTCGTCTGGCTATGCGCCATCATCGGCACTGTTGTCAGCTTCCGCAAGATGGAGGAGCACAGTTACGTGGAAACAGTGTGTTACATCCTGATGGGACTGTCCGTACTGGTAGTATTCAAGCAGCTTTTCGCCCTCTCCCCTACAGCCTGCTACTGGATTATTGCCGAAGGAGTATGCTACATCACGGGAGCCGCCTTCTACTCCTTGCGCAAGGCACGGTACATGCACTCGGTTTTCCATTTCTTTGTATTGGGCGGTTCAGCCTGCCACATGGTGGCTGTATGGGACATACTGGTGAAGATGCTGTAAGCAAACGACAAGCGCACAACTGCTAAAAGAAGTTAATAAGCATCTCTCCCCCTTGCTTTTCTCCATAACTTACCCTACGTTTGCAGTGTTGTACATCAGTACAACACTAATAAAGTTATGATAACGATAGAGAACACAAGCTACGGATACAAGTCCAATCCACTTATTTTCAACAACATATCTTTGGAAATAGGAAACGGTATATATGGACTTCTGGGAGAAAACGGCGTAGGCAAAACGACGCTGATGCATCTCATCTGCGGACTACTCTTTCCCAAAAACGGAAAGTGCAGCATAGACGGAAGAAACACGGCAGAGAGACAGTCCGAAGGGTTGGCCCGTTACTTCTTCCTGCCCGAAGAATTGCAGATGCCTACCGAAAGCATCGCCAGCTTCGCTGCACGCCATTCCGTATTCTATCCACATTTCAATCAGGAAGAATTCAAGCTGAACCTGGAAGAGCTGAAAATCAACCGGAAACAAAAACTCTCTTCCGTCTCCTACGGACAACAGAAGAAGGCAATGCTGGCATACGCCTTTGCCCTGCATACTCCATACATCCTGCTCGACGAACCGACAAACGGGCTGGACATCACCTCCCGCCAAGCCTTGAAACGTATCATCAGCCGCAGCATGGACGATGAAAGCACGCTGCTCATCTCCACCCATCAGGCGCACGACTTCGAGAATCTGCTGGACCATCTCGTCATCCTTGGCAAAGGCGAAATATTACTGAACCGTTCGCTGGACGAAATCAGTAACCGGCTTCTCTTTGCCCGTACGGACATCCTGCCGGCAGAAAGCATTTACAGCGAACAAGACTTGGCAGCCCATTTCTCCATTCTCCCCAACGAGGACGGAGAAGAGAACACACCGGACATCGAGCTGCTGTATAAAGCGATGTTGCAACAACCGGAAAAGATACAGAGCATGTTTCAATGAAAATCCATCATACAAACAGAACTATGAACGCAACTTTTAATCTGAAACGCTTCCTGCTACTGGAACAATATAAAAGGAATGAGACCGGCAGACACCTGCTTTGGTCGGCAGCCGTCGTATCGTTCATCTGCATCCTGTGCATTCTCTACGACATAAACCGCGGTGGAAGTTACTACGGCAAACATACCTCTGCCACCGAATTCTCCCGCTACGTACTATGGTTTATCCTCATGGCCCCCTGCCTGCTGGAAACAAAATTCAGCAAACGCAGCTCCACTCTCGATATACTGCTGCCGGCATCGGCATTCGAGAAGTTCCTACATGTCTGGATAAAATACCTGCTGCTGCTTCCCCTATTCTGCAGCCTGCTGATAGCCTGCCTCAAAGGTCTGCTGTCCTTAAGCGGCAGCGAGTTCCTGCAGTATTTTGCAACGCACATCACGATGTTCCGGATACACAACACCCAGATACTGACCTATGTAATCCTGCATGCTTCCGCCTTCATCGGCTACTTCGCCTTCAGCCGGCAAGTCCTGCTGAAAAGCTTTACCATCTTTGTAGGCTCCATTGCCGTCTGCATAGGAATTGTAACTTTTGTGGCCTCCCTCATGCCCGAAGCCAGAGCGGACGGATATTGGATGGATAACATTGCCACATGGCCCAACACCAACTATCCGTTGTCGGCCGGTGCACAAGCCATCGTGACTTTCTGCAATTATGCGGCTCCTATCAGTGTGCTGCTCGGTTCATGGGCATCGAGCTACTTCCTGCTCAAAGAAAAACAGCTTTAGCCTATGGACTTCAAGACCAACAAACCGATATACCAGCAGATTGTAGATTTCTGCTTCAGCAAGATTCTCACCCGCGAATGGCGGGCGGAAGAGCGGGTGGTATCCGTGAGGGAGCTCTCCACACAACTGGCAGTGAACTCGCGCACCGTGCTGAAGGCCTATGAATACCTCCAGACGGAGGACATCATCTACCCGGAACGGGGAATGGGGTTCTACCTCTCCAAAGATGCGGTGAAGAAAGTGATGCGAATACAGAAGAAAGAGTTTTTTGACAACCAGCTTGCCGACATGTTCCGCAGCATGGAGCTACTCGGCATCAGTATAGAAGAAATAACAGAACGATATAACAAACTTAAAAAAGACGGTTCATGAAGAGATACGCAAAGACTGCATTATGGATTACCTTCGGACTCCTCTTCGGACTTACGATTGTCAAAGTTTCGACACTGATGTACGAGATTTATTCCTTCATGCATTCCTAACTTTCATCGGACAGACGAGGAAAGTATAAACAACTGATATACAAGCTTCAGCATCTTCCCTTAGCGGGAAGAGTGACTTTTACATCCCTATCCAACAGTAACAGACTAATACAAACGATTATGAAAACCAAACTTTGTTTACTATTGCTTGCCCTCTCCGTACTCCGTACGCAGGCACAGAGCCTCTCCATCAAAGGACGCGTCACGGACGCCTCGCAAGAAGCAGTTATAGCCGCCAATGTGTCATTATGGACCATAGACTCTACTTTGGTGACCGGAGTAACCTCGGATGCACAAGGCAAGTTCGCCCTCCATAAAATCAAGGCAGGCGACTACCGCCTTTCCATCTCCTTCATCGGCCTCCAAAGTGAAAACATACTGCTGAAACTGAATAAAAGCCTCGACCTGGGCGATGTACAGTTGCAGGAAGATGCCGTGAGCCTCGGTGAAGTGACGGTATCTGCCAGCAATGTGCTGCAGCGGGTAGACCGGCAAATCATCCTGCCTTCCGAAAGCCAGCTCAAACGCTCGTTCGGTGCCTACGACCTGCTGAACAATCTCGGCATTGCCCGTCTGCAAGTGGACAATCTGAGCAACAGCATGAGCGTCAGCGGTGGCGGGGCCGTACAAACCCGTATCAACGGCATTAAAGTGACAGACAAGGAGATAGCGGCCGTCAGAGCCAAAGACGTACTGCGTGTGGAGTTCATCGAAGACCCCGGCAAGCAGTACGGAGACGATGAGCTGGGCGCCGTAGTCAACATTATCCTGCGCCGCCGCGAAACGGGCGGTGTCGTGAACTTCCAGCTCTCCGATTCGCCCCACACCCTATGGGGAGAGAATTTTCTGAGCGCGAAGTTCAATTACAAGAACTCCGAATGGGGCATCGACTACTTCAACAAGAACGGCAAGTATCACAGCCGCCTCGAATCCCACGAAACCTTCTATCTGGGCGACCGCACCATCGACCGCATCAAGGAAGGCATCGAAGACGAGTCGCCCTCTCTGAGCTTCATCAACAACCTGAATCTGACGTACAATCTGACGAAAGCGGACAAATATGTATTCAATGCCATCTTCCGTAACAACCTCAGCAATGCCCCCTACCAGAATGAACTGAACAAGATGTGGGCAGCGGGCAGCACGGAGTCCATCTATTCGTACGTCAACAACCACACATCCAGCTACTCTCCGGCGCTCGACCTTTACTTCCAGCATACCCTGCCCCATCAGCAGAGCATCCAGATGAATGTGACGGGAACGCTCATCCATACCAAGAACAACCGGAAATACAAGGAGTACAAGGATGAGAGTGCACCATTGGCAGATATTCAGACATTAGTGGACGGCGACAAGCGCTCCATCATCGGCGAAGCCATTTATGAAAAGAGCTTCAAGGAAGTGAAGCTGAGCGGCGGTGCCCGCCACTATCAGATGCGGACAGAGAATGAGTATAAAGGTTCCAATCCCACCACCTCGAAGATGGACCAGTCGCAAACATCCGCTTTCTTCGAGGTGCAAGGCAAGGTAAAGGACTTCAGCTATGCGGGCAGTGTAGGAATGACACGTGCCTGGTTCAAGGAAAGTGAGGAAGACCATGCTTACTATACCTTCACGCCCACCGTGCGGTTGAGCTATAATCTGAAGAAGGCGGGATTCCTGCGCTACCGGTTCAACATCAGTCCTGCCATACCGTCGCTCGGCTCGCTGACTGATGTGGAGCAGGCGATGGACACGATACAGATAGTCCGCGGAAACCCGTTGCTGAAAACGTATCAACAGTTCACGAACTCCTTGTCTTACAGCTATTCGAAGAAGCAGTTCAATGCCAATCTGAGCGTACGCCACCAGTATTATGACAATCCCATCATGGAAAGCATCTTCGTGGAGGACGGCAAACTGATACTGAAGGATGAAAACCAGCGGTCGTTCCAAAGCCTGAATACGGAACTGATGGCCGGCATAAATGGCGCTACACTGTTCGGACTGAAAGATTTCCTGACGCTTTATGCTTCGGGAGGATATACGCGCAGTTGGTCGGAAGGCCTGAACTATAGCCATATGTACGATGAATTCTATTACAGCGTGATGGCGCAAGTGCAATATAAAGACTTCTCGCTGCTCGGGCAGTTCCGGAAAGTGCAGAACAATTTCTTCGGCGAAACCATCAAGAAGAACGAAAACCAGACGGCATTCATGGCAATGTACACCCGGCAGAACCTTCAGGCGGGAATCGGTATCATGTTTCCCTTCACCAATAACTATAAAGTGGGAAAAGAAAGAATCAGCAAAGTGGCTCCTTTCCGTTCCGAGACATTCGTCAGGGAGACGGGACAGATGGTCGTGCTGCGCGTGGGTTATACATTCGAGTTCGGACGCAAGCACAAGGCAGGCAACAAGGGGCTGAACAACAGTGATACGGACAGCGGCATCATCAATATGCAGCGATAACCCATTTCCTCTGTGAAGAGGAAGCCCAACGGAGAGTGGCGGAATTATACGTTATTTTGCTTCATGTATGATTAATTACCTGACCGCCACCTCTCCTGCGGGTATCTCTGTTTAGCGGATGATGGTCACCGTACCTTCCTTCACCTTTTTCTCCTTCACCGGAGCATCGGCGGGAGCATATCCCAGGGCTGCGCAGCCATATACCTTATGGCTCTCGGGTACACCCAGCTTTGTCAAGAAAGCGCGGACATCGGGGTCGTCGCAGGTCTGCCCCAACTGGTTAATCCAGCAGGAACCGATGCCGAGGGACTTGGCTGCAAGGAAAATGTTCTCCAAGGCGCAAGCGCAATCCATAGCAGCCCACCATTGGGTAGGCTCGTTGGAGACAATGACCAGCGTAGGGGCATGATAGTAGCAGCAATAAGTCTGGCTATGTCCACGTTCCCGTGTATGAGGGTCGTCACTCTTGGCAAAGGCGCCTTTGATTTTATCATTCAACTCTTTCAGTACTTCCTTATTCTGAATGGCAGTGAAGTGCCACGTCTCCAAATGCATACCGTTGGGGGCATAAGTAGCCGCCTCAAGGATAAGATTCAAATCTTCTGCGGAAACCTGCTGTTCCATATAGGCACGGACGCTACGGCGTGCCTTGATAGTTTGTAATGTCTCGTTCATTTGTTTAATTGAGAATTGATAGTTGATTATTGATAATGCAAATCGGTGCGTATTCAGTAGGGCTGTTTCATCGTTTCACCAGTCCAATCTTCACATTCAGCTTGAAGTACCAGACGCCGTTCTCGCGCTCCAAGAAGCCGTATTTATCTTTCTCTACGGCACCTTTCTCCAAACGCGTATTCTGATAGAGGAAATCTGCAAAGACCTGCGGACGGGATTTGTGGTAGCAAAGTACCTGCCCGCTACCGTCCGTCAGGAAGATGCCTTCGACGGCAGAGTCCGTACCGTTATAAATTTTGGCAGGGCGCATGCCGAGGGCAAGTGCCAGCAGGAACTGCTTCATCTTGAACTCGTAGAAGCGGTGCTTGTTTATCAACTCGTCCTTTATCTTCAACGGATTCATCTCCTTGATGCGCTCCGTCAATTCGCTGATGCGGGTGATACCGTCCAAGTGCATCAAGCGCACCATCTCGGCAAGCATGCGGGGGAAGTGGAGGTCTATCATCAGCAAGTTGCAGCGGAACACGCGGTCGGCAACGTCGGCATACTTCAGCACGCCGCCCAGTCGCTCAATCATCATCATGCGTTCTGCCACTTCCGTAGGAGATTCCGGCAGGGCATTCACCTTGTTCACCGTGGGCACGGCAAACTTGACACCGCTTTGCTCCAGCTTCAGATTCGCCGTGCGCCCTCCGTCCAGCAACGGATTCATCGGGGTAAGACGACAACGGACATTGAAGCCCGTTAGAGGTGCTTCGGGATGCCAGAAGGCAACGGAGAAGTCGGTACGGTCCTCCGTCTTTGCTTCCAGGTCGAAGATGTTGACAGCATCCAAAAAGGCTTCCAAACCTTCGGATACTTCCACTTCCTCGCCCGAAACGTTCTTCAACAGATGCAGAACCAACTCTGCCGCATCACCAAAGTCTTCGCGGGGGAAACGCAGTTCCTCCTTCTCGCCCGGAACAAACGAACCGTCCTTCCCGGTAGTTCCGCTGACAATGCGCACTTCCTGCGCTTCGATATAGTAACGGCGCGTACCGTCATGCTCTTCCCTCTGTATCAAGGCAACGGGCCAGCGCAGGGTTTCGTCTTTTTCAGCTTTCGGTGTGCCCAATGACACGGCTCCATCCGCCAGCAGGCGAAAGAAGGTGTAGAGCTCGCCCAGTTCTCTTTTTGTTGCACTAAATGCCATAAACTTTCTTTTGTTTAAAGGGGGGGAGTCAGCCTTTCATAAGAAGTGGTACCGTTTCCGCAAAGAAAACAGTCTGTTCCTCATAGGAAAACAACTTGTTCCGTTAAAGGAAACGAACAACTTCCCTATTAAAAGGGGCTCTTATCCCATTTGTTGTATTATTCAAACCTTAATGTTTCTACTTTCTCCAACCGTGCCCGCAACTTCGGCATCATGGACTGACGGATGCGGAGCGTCATACGGCAGTCCATATCATACGACTGTTCCAGAATTTCCGGCTCCTCCTCCTTCACCACCCGCATCACATCGTTCATGAAGGGGTATTCGAAGAGGAAAGTCACCTCCTCATCTACCGTCTTTTCAATGATGGTGGCAGCGGCAATGGCTTCGGCAGCAGCAGCCTTATAAGCTACAATCAGTCCACTCGTACCCAACTTGATACCGCCAAAGTAGCGCACTACGATGACGAGAATATCCGTCAGTTCGTTGGAATTGATTTGTCCCAGAATCGGCTTGCCTGCCGTACCCGATGGTTCGCCGTTGTCGTTGGCACGGAAGTCCTTCCGCTCATGGCCCAACATGTAGGCATAGCACACGTGGCGGGCGTCGTAGTATTTCTTCTGGTAAGTTTCCAGATGCGCCTTCACCTCCTCTACTGTACGCACCGGCAGGGCAATAGCAATGAACTTGCTGCGCTTTTCAGTGTAAATGCCCTCGGAAAGGGCAACGATGGTTTTATACGTATCTTCGCTCATGCTGCAAAGATAATGCAAACCGAAGAGAGAACTTTCATGCTTGCATGAAAAAGAAATGAAATTTTGTATATACCTTTGTAATTGTACAACTTGTCATCCGAAGCATGACGAAATTATAAAAGACCGCATTTATGAAAAAGATAGTGATTGCCCTTGATTCCTTTAAAGGATGTCTCACCTCGGCAGAAGCCGGAGAAGCTGCCGCCCAAGGGGTACATGCCGCATGTCCCGAATGCCGGACCATCGTGCTCCCCGTGGCCGACGGTGGAGAAGGCATGCTCGACGTCCTGCTTGCAGCCAGTAACGGAAAACGTATCACCGTCCGTGCCCACGACCCGTTGATGCAACCGTGCAATGCCAGCTACGGCATCTCCGGAGACGGCAATACCGCATTCATAGAGATGGCCGCCATCAGCGGACTGCCTCTGGTTCCTGCCGACAAAAGGAATCCGATGAAAACCACCACCTTCGGAACGGGCGAACTGATACGCGATGCCCTGGAACGGGGATGCCTCCGTTTCGTCATCGGACTTGGAGGGAGCGCCACGAACGATGCCGGTCTGGGAATGCTGCAAGCATTGGGATTCCGTTTCTTCGATAAAGAAGGACACGAAGTGGGAAGCATGAAAAAAGGCATCGCCCTATGCGGTGCCCTTCTATCGGCAATCAGCTCCATTGACAGCTCTTCCGCCCATCCCGCACTGAAAAAGGCATGTTTCACGGCGGCGTGTGATGTACGCAATCCTTTCTTCGGTCCCAATGGAGCAGCCCACATATTCGCTCCCCAAAAAGGAGCAGACGCAGATATGGTAAAGGAACTGGATATTGCCATGCAGCATCTTTCGGACGTCATATTCCACACTACCGGCAAAGACGTATCCTTGCATCCCGGTGCCGGTGCGGCAGGCGGCATGGGCGGCAGTCTCCACGCATTTTTGGATGCACAGTTGAAACCCGGCATAGAGCTTTTTTTGGAAACTCTGGACTTTGCAGAAAAGATTAAGGATGCCGACCTCATCATCACTGGAGAAGGGAAATCGGACCGGCAGACTCTTATGGGGAAAGTACCTTCAGGCATCTTGCAGGAAGCAAGAAGGCAACATATTCCCGTCATCCTGCTGGCAGGAGCGATAGAGGATGCCGGGATACTGAATGCAGCCGGATTCCGGGGCGTATTCTCCATTACCCCCTCTCCCGTCTCTTTGGAGCAGGCCATGCAGCCTGAATTTGCTCAAGAAAATATCCAAAGGACAGTGGAGCAAATTTGCCGGATTTTCTTTTAACTCCCTCTAACTCCTTTAACATACCGATAGCACCAGATACCAACTACATCGGCAATCAGCCAGCCGATGGGGATAGACCACCAGATGCCTGTCACCCCAACCTCGGGCATCGAGGCCAGCCAGTAGGAAAGAACGACACGGGTGCCCAGCGACAGCACGGTCAGCACAACAGACATGCCCGGCATACGGATGGCCCGGTAGTATCCGTACAGCAAAAACAAGATACCGATGCCACAGTAGAAAGCACCTTCAATGCGTAGGTACGCCACTCCCACCGCAATAATCTCCGTTTCGTCCGGACGGACAAAGATAAGTATCAACGGTTTGGCAAAGATGAAAACCAATACGGACACAAGGAGCGAAAAAACAACAGCCGTGACAAATGCACTGCGAACACCCCGGTGGATACGGTCGTAACGTCCGGCCCCGAAGTTCTGTGCAATAAAGGTGGAAAAGGCGTTCCCAAATTCCTGCACGGGCATATAGGCGAAAGAGTCAATCTTCACAGCTGCCGCAAAAGCTGCCATTACCGCTGTTCCAAAGCTGTTGACAAGTCCCTGTACCATCAGGATTCCCAGATTCATCACCGACTGTTGGACGCAAGTCAGTGTAGAGAAGGAAGCTATTTCCTTCAAGCAAGTACGGTCAAAACACATATCTTCATGATGCCATCGCAGTTCCGGACGCCTTCTGTAAGTATAAATGATGATGCCCAGAGCAGCTACTCCTTGAGCGAGGACAGTGGCCGCAGCCGCACCCTGAATCCCCCAATCCAGTTGTAGGATAAAAAACAAGTCGAGCGCTATATTCAGAACGACAGAAACTGCCAGAAACCAAAGCGGAGTGACAGAATCCCCTACTGCACGCAGCAGAGATGCGTAGAAGTTATAGATAAAGGTGAAAACTATACCGCAGAAGATTATCCACAAGTAGCTGCGCATCATGCCGTATATGTCTTGCGGAACCTGCAACAGCCGGAGAATAGGATCGAGCCAGATAAAAACGGCTACATTCAGTATCAGTGTCACGATACCTATCAGTACAAACGAACTGAATATGCTACGACGCAGTGCTACATGGTTTCCGGCACCATAATGTAAAGAGAATACAGTGCCACTGCCCATCGCCAGTCCCAGCAAAACGGATATAAGGAAAACCATCAATGTGTATGCCGAACCGACCGCCGCCAACGCCCCTGCACCAATGCATTGGCCTACAATGAGCGTATCTGCAATGTTGTAGCATTGCTGCAAAAAAGACCCTACCATCATGGGTAGGGTAAAATGTAATAAAGTACCGGTTATGCCTCCTTGAGTGAGGTCTCCTTTCCGTAGCATCCTGCTTTTGTTTTTAAGAGTTTCATTTCCGGGTACAAAGGTACAAAACCCTCCAACAAATCATCTGGACTCGACGAAGAAAGAGGCATGTAATAAAAAAAGCAGAGGGTTAACCTCTGCTCTCCATACTGTTTTTGTCAGGATTCAGAATCTTTACGACCTGACGAACATCTCTCTTGTCTGCATTACCGTAAAGGCCAATCTGTTGTCCGGGTACTGTTCCCTTTTCATGTTCTGCCTGGGACAATGCTACTTTCGGGTCAATATGCCCTGCTTTCTTATCTATATTCATACCTATTGAGTTTTTCTAAATTCTTATATGAGAACAAGATAAAAAAGCAAATTGTTCAGCAGTGTCACGAGATATTTAGTAATTCCACTTCAAATATCAGTGTGGAATACGCCGGAATGGGTCCACTGGTACGTGTACCGTATCCCATGGTGTAAGGGATATATACAATCCAACGACTTCCGGGATGCATTCGTAGCAAGGCAATCTGCCAGCCCTCAATCACTTCATTCAGACGAAAAGCCTCCGGACAATTCCGTTTCCACGAATTATCGAACTCACGCCCATTGATAAGAGTGCCTTTATAATGCACAGATACTACACTGTTGAGACGTGGTGTCAGACCGTCTCTGCCTTCCTCCAATACCCGATAAAGTATGCCGCAAGGCAATTCCTTGATTCCTTCTGCCGTACGCAACTGCTCCAGAAACTGTTCGTTCTGCAATTTATATTCTTCTTTTCTACTCATATTGACTTTTTCAATACTTTACAATAATTTGTGCACTGCTTTCTTGCAGTTCCGCATATCCTTTTCCGTCAGCTCAGGATGCTTCTTAGTACCTCCCCTCTCAATGGTTTTCACAATCTTGAAACCACTCCATTTCAGAATCTCCCTGAAAGCTTTCACCACACCGTGCGTCTGATTATAGAGAATATTGAAAGGATAAGGGGTAGTACAAGTGCTTACCACAATCGCTTTCTTACCCTTATGAAGCGGAAGGGGCATTCCCCAGGAGTTCTCCCCCATCATACCGTAAACCATACGGTCGAAAAGCACTTTCACTTCTCCCGGCATGTTTCCCCAATAGCAAGGGGCACCGATTATCACTGCATCGGCTTCTTTCATAGACTGCAACACTCTCTGTGCCCCATCCTCGGGCAGACAACACTTCAATGAACTGCGACACTTCATGCAACCGATGCAGGGATGTACCTGCAACTGTGGAACGTCTATATAAACTGTTCCAACTCCGCAGCCTTCAAGTTCCTGCTTCATCAGCTCCAACATTTTCGACATGTTGCCATGACGACGAGGACTACCGTTAAGAATCAATACCTTCATTGCATACTCTTAATTTTTCAGCAAAGGTCGGCATTTTCTACATAATAACCTTACTTCTTGTTCAGTTTTAGTTCTGTAATAAAAGCCACTATCAGTCCGATTCCACCAACACCCAGCACACAAGCCCCATAAATAAGGGAAACAGTCTCCCTATACATCCAGTCTCTGTCCGCAGTAAAGTAATTGGGAATCGTCGCATAGCAGATAAGATAACCCAGCAATAACCCAAGTCCCATACCAGCCAACAGACATCCTATTTTCAGGGCAGAGAACGAAAAGCTACTTCCACGTAATTTAGGCGTATCCATCTGAGGGAGTAGTCCCCGCTCGTCCATCTTCTCAATCAGCATGATTCTTTCCTTCTTACAAACAAACAGCTCAAACAATTTGTAAACTCCTAAAGTAATGATTGTCATCACCGCAGGCACCATAATAAAATCCATCATATTCGTTTCAATTTAAATTAGTAATTTCGTTTCTTTGTACCCTTTAGACGCGGCAGTTTACATGAGGTTACACTTTTCCGGAAAAATATTTTTTCTTCCGAAAATCTGTAACCAACCAAACAAACTTGCGTCTAACAGACAAAATGAAAGACGACGAGAGACATATCATCCAGCGCATCTTGAGGGGAGAGACTGCTCTTTACGAGCATTTTCTCAACACATACGGCCAGCAGGTATTCATCCTGGTGGCCCGTATCGTCTCCAACCAGGAAGATGCCGAAGAACTGACCCAAGATGTCTTCCTGAAAGCCTTCCAGCATCTCTCGTCTTTCAAGGGCACCAGTTCTTTTTCGACGTGGATTTATTCGATTGCATATAATACGGCCATCTCGAGTGCACGGAAAAAGAAATTTGATACCTTTGTCATGGATGATACACTGCTTGCCAACATATCCGATACACAAGTAGATGAAGCCTTAAATGATGAAGGGGAAGAGCAAATTGCCAAATTGAACAGAGCCATGGAGCAACTCGATTCCGAGGAACAGGCACTGATAAGCCTGTTCTATTATGAAGAAAAAACATTGAATGAGGTCGCTCTCATCCTGGGACTGACGGAAAGCAACGCAAAAGTGAAGCTACACCGTATACGTAAAAAGATTTATGTGTTGATGAAACAAGAAAAAGTATGAACGAAGAACTAAAAGATAGAGGATTGAAAAAGGCGGTAAGAGAACAGACTACTTTCCGCCTGCCGTCCAATTTTACCTACCGCACCATGCAGAAGGTAGAAGAAGCCATACGTCTGCGCGAGAAGAAATCAGAAAGAAGAATTCTGCTTGCAACTATTGCCGCTGCTATCTTCTTGATAGGTGTCAGTGGGACAGGATTGGTTCTGTACTTCGGAGACAGCATCCGGGAAGCCTTTACGCCCACCACCCTCCCACAGTCAGAAAGTATCCAGATTCCTTGCTTTTATCTCCTACTGATTCTGACCATTCCGCTTTTCATCCTGTTTGACCGGTGGATGAGAAAACTGTATTTCAAACATCACACTCCTAAGCTTCCAGAGTTCTGAACGAAAAACGGGGATGTCTTTTAGTGGAAGACATCCCCGTTTCAGTTTATATCAATTCATTTAGTCCAGTTTATGAATCACCAGTCCCGAACGCAACTTCGGCTCAAACCAAGTTGTCTTGGGAGGCATGATGTTGCCCGTATCGGCGATGTCCATCAGCTGCTTCATGGAAACGGGATAGAGGGCCAATGCCACTTTCATCTCACCACTGTCCACCCGCTTCTTCAACTCTCCCAGACCACGGATACCGCCTACAAAGTCGATACGCTTGTCGGAACGAAGGTCTTTGATGCCGAGCACTTCATCCAGTATCAGATTGGAGGAGATGGTTACATCCAGTACTCCAATGGGGTCGTTATCATTATAAGTACCCGGTTTGGCAGTAAGGCTGTACCACTTTCCGTTCAAATAGAGGGAGAAGTTATGCAGTTCGGACGGCTTATAGATGTCCTCACCTTTCTCCTCCACGATGAAATTCTTGCCCACAGCAGCCAGAAACTCTTCGGGAGTCATGCCGTTCAAGTCCTTCACCACCCGGTTATAGTCAATAATAGTCAACTGGTTGGCAGGGAAGCACACAGCCATGAAATAGTTGTACTCTTCGTCACCACGGTGATTGGGGTTTTGCTTGGCTTTCTCCGCACCCACCAAAGCGGCAGCGGCGCTGCGATGATGCCCATCGGCAATGTAGAGGGCGGGCATCTTGGCAAACTCCTGGGTTATGGCATCAATGTCCTCCTGCTTGTCTATAATCCAAAAGGTATGACCGAAACCATCACCCGGAGCGATAAAGTCGTATACCGGTTTCCCGACTGTATAACGGGAAATGACGGCATCCAGCGCAGCGTTATCGGGATAGGCAAAGAATACGGGCTCAATGTTGGCATTGTTCACGCGGACATGCTTCATACGGTCCTCCTCTTTATCACGACGAGTCAACTCGTGCTTCTTGATAACGCCGTTCATATAATCGGGAACATAGGCACCGACAACAAGACCGTACTGTGTCTTGCCGTTCATGGTCTGGGCATAGACGTAATAGTTTTCTTTATCGTCCTGCACCAGCCAGCCTTTCTCCTGGAACATACGGAAGTTCTCTGCAGCTTTTTGATAAACACGTTCGTCATGCTCATCCGTACCGACGGGAAAATCTATTTCCGGCTTGATAATATGATATAGGGATTTTTCATTACCTTCCGCTTCTGCACGTGCTTCTGCAGAATTCAATACGTCGTAAGGACGGGACGCTACTTGTTCCACCAAATCCTGAGGGGGACGAATCCCTTTAAAGGGTTTAATTATAGCCATAAGAGAGTGTTTTATATGGATTATTGAGGTTTCTTTTTCACGAAATATCTTACCAGATAAATTGCACTACCTAATATCAGTACAATAGATACGCCCTCGCAAAAACCGAGGGCGAAATCTGACAATTCATTTCTGAATATACTACTTAATGAAAATATACCAGCACCTATTGCTAAATAAAGAACTGAACATTTATAGGTAGTCTTACTATTCATCTCATTTCCTGTTTACGCGGAACTTCTCGCAACCGTCTTTCAGGAAGCCTACAATCTGCTTGGCAGCAGCAATACCTGCGTTGATATTGGCTTCGGCAGTCTGGGCACCCATCTTTTTCGGTGTAGAGAAATAACGTCCGGCAAACTTGGCTGCAAATGTTTCATTGGCAGCAGGCATAATGTCGGTCATGTATTTCAAGTCGGTACGCTCTTCCATCAGCTGGATAAGCTCGGCTTCATTGATGACTTCCTTACGGGCTGTGTTCACCAGCAGTGCGCCTTTCGGCATCTTGTTCACCAATGCATAATTGATGGAATTCTTCGTTTCGGCAGTTGCAGGAATATGCAGGGAAACGACATCGCAAGTAGAGTAAAGCTCTTCGGCAGAACCCACAGCCTTCACTCCATCCTTCTCGATTACTTCTTTCGGGCAGAAAGCGTCGAACGCATAAATCTCCATACCGAAGCCTTTGGCAATACGGGCTACGTTGCGACCCACGTTACCATAAGCGTGGATACCCAGTTTCTTGCCCATCAGTTCCGTACCGGAAGTACCGTTATACATATTACGGACAGCCATCACCATCAAGCCGAAAGCCAACTCGGCCACAGCATTGGAGTTCTGTCCCGGAGTATTCATTACACATACATTGTGGGCAGTAGCTGCTTCCAGGTCCACATTGTCATAACCGGCACCGGCACGCACCACAATCTTCAGTTCCTTGGCGGCATCCAGCACTTCAGCATCAATGATGTCACTGCGGATAATGATAGCGTTGGCATCTTTCACAGCCTCCAGCAGCTTGGCTTTTTCGCCATATTTCTCCAGCAGCACGAGTTCGTAACCTGCTGCTTCTATTTCTCTACGGATACCGTCTACTGCCACTTTGGCAAACGGTTTGTCTGTTGCAACTAATACTTTCATAATTTCATGATATTAAAAAGACTCACCACAGATGACACAGATTATCACAGAGTTTAATCATAAAAACAATCTGTGCAAATCTACGTAATCTGTGGTGAAAAACAATATTATTAATGAAGTTTCTCAAATTCCTGCATGCAGTCAATCAAAGCCTGCACGCTTTCCTTTGGCATGGCATTATAGCAGGATGCACGGAATCCACCTACAGAACGGTGTCCCTTGATACCTACCATACCTCTTTCGGTAGCGAACTTCAAGAAGTCAGCTTCCAATTCCTTGTATTCGGGAGCCATCACAAAGCAGATGTTCATGCGTGAACGGTCTTCTTTGGCAGCCGTACCCACAAACATTTTGTTACGGTCAATTTCAGCATACAGCATATCGGCCTTTTCGATGGCACGGCGTTCCATTTCCTTCACGCCACCCTCTGCCTTAATCCAGCGCAATGTCTGCAGGGCTGCATAGATGGGGACAACGGGAGGAGTATTGAACATAGAGCCGCTATCCACATGCGTCTGATAGTTCAGCATGGTCGGGATATAGCGGGATACCTTACCCAGCGCGTCATTCTTCACGATGACGAATGTAACACCGGAAGGAGCCAGATTCTTCTGCGCACCACCATAGATACAGATATATTTGGATACGTCGATGGGACGGGAGAAAATATCAGAAGACATATCGGCCACCATCGGAACGTTTACGTCCAAATCCTCTTTCAGTTCCGTACCGTAGATTGTATTGTTGGTAGTGATGTGGAAATAGTCTGCATCAGCAGGCACTGTATAGTCCTTCGGAATATAAGTATAAGTAGATTCAGCGGAAGAAGCGACTTCAACTACTTCACCGAATGCCTTAGCTTCTTTCATGGCTTTCTTGGCCCATACACCCGTATTCAGGTAAGCAGCTTTCTTTTCAAGGAAGTTGAAGGGTACCATGCAGAATTCCAAACTGGCACCACCGCCCAAGAACAGTACCGAATATCCTTCGGGGATATTGAGCAATTCTTTGAATAATGCCACAGCTTCGTCCACAACGGGTTGGAAGTCTTTGGCACGGTGGCTGATTTCCATCAGTGAGAGGCCTGAGCCATTGAAATCAAGAATAGCTTGTGCCGTATTCTCAATCACCTCACGAGGAAGGATAGAAGGTCCTGCATTGAAATTATGCTTTTTCATTTGAAGTTTGTTTTGGTTATACAATTTCGTTCATTAATGTCTTTCGACTTTGCGAAATTACGGAAATATTTCTTCAAAACAAACCTTTCCTGATGAAATTCTATTTTTAAGCCGCATTTAGCTTACTTTTTAATGGTTTATACAAGATATATGCACCATTTTGTTATCTTTACTTATCAAGGATAATACTTTTAGAGAAACTAAAAGCAAGGCGGTTTCATTACTTCATATTCAAAAGAATAAGCGCAAATAAAATGAATATTTATAAGATAAATCACTTTGCTTCCTCGATAACAGTTTTCATTCCCTTGATTTTTTCACCGCGTACCAGCGTCAACAATTGTTTCATTTTACTGCGGCGCACGGCTACAAAGGCATAGTGTTCCTTTACGTCCACCTGCCCGACATCTTCACGCGCCATTCCTCCTTTTTTATACAAGAAGCCGACAATATCTATCTTGTTCAACTTATCCTTTTTCCCTTTACCTATATATAAGGTAGCCCATCGGGGCTTGGCCGGTTTGGGAAGCGTCTCCGGAAACTCGTACGTTTCGATGTCTTCAGAAATGTACTCGGGTACCCGCTCCTCGGCATGCAGGACAAGATATGCATTTCCCGATGCCTCCCAACGGGCGGTACGTCCATTACGGTGTGTATAGGCTTCCTCGTTTACGGGAGGATGGTAATGCACCACATTCTCAATACCCGGAATATCCAGTCCGCGGGCGGCAAGGTCTGTAGATATCAGCACGGCGCAACTGCCATTACGGAACTTGTAAAGCGCACGTTCGCGGTCGGGTTGCTCCATACCGCCATGAAACATGTCGCAAGGGAACTTCCTGGCTTGCAGGTACCCGGCAACACGCTCCACGCTTTCACGATAATTGCAGAATACCAGAGTGGAATGATAGCCGAGAGTACAAAGCAGGTTATAGAGGGTCTCCAGCTTGTCCTTCTCCGGAGAAACGACCTTATGCAGCCGCAGACGCGGAGCAAGGGCTTCCGGAGCAAGAAAATCAAGCTTCATGAGCCGGGAGACGGAAGACGGGGAATCACCTCCTACTCCGGCAAATTGCGGTATTTCCTCTGCATCGGTGGCCGAGAGAAGCACACGCTTTTTCAGTGAGGGAAGCTGCCCGATAACCTCTGCCATCTCGTCATGGAAACCGAACTCAAGACACTTGTCGAATTCATCTATCACCAGAGTGACGACAGTGGCGGCATTGAAATTCTCTTTCCTCAAATGGTCGCTCATACGTCCCGGAGTACCGATAATGACAGCGGGATGAACGCCTTTCATTGTCCGGTGTTCTTCCATGGCAGGGCGTCCGCCATAGCAGCTCATAGCTTTGAAAGGAGTTCCCATAGACTTGAACACAGTTTCTATCTGCAAAGCCAATTCGCGTGAAGGTACTAGTACAAGAGCCTGCACACCTTGTATATCCGCTTTCAAGGTCTGTACCAGCGGAAGGAGAAAAGCCAGTGTCTTACCCGAACCGGTGGGCGAAAGAAGTACTAAATCTTTAGCTGATTGATAGGCTTCCTTAGCAGCCTCCTGCATCGGAGTAAGTTCTTGTATCTTCAAATTATGAAGTATATCCGAAAGTTCCATGAATATCTCTTTTTTAATCAATATGCAAAGATACGGATAAGAAGTCAGTTTCCATCAAAACAAAAACAGCTTTTAAGAAAGCTACCTAAATCATGACATGCCCGTCATACTAAAAAGGGAGACTCTCCACCAATGGAAAGTCCCCCTTTTTTCTTGTTATATCAGTAAGCTTACCAGGCCCAGTCCGCTTTGTTGTAAGCCTTCTCCACTTCGTCTTCAATTACATCCGGCAGATTGCAGAAGAAGTCGATGCCGGTTTCCTGCTCCAGTTTGTCGATGCTCACGGCATATACCTGGAAATCGTCGGCCGTAGGTTTCTGCGGCAGGAGTTCGGAGTGCGGCACCAGGAAGGCGATGGCATGGTAGGTATCACCCTTCTCCGCAAGGATGGCCATGTAGTAATAGGCTGGGACTGCCAGTCCGTGGATGGTAAATCCTTCAGCATCGGTTTCGGGATATTTACCGTCTCCACCCTTCATTGTACCGGTGAAGTTGGTAAGCAGCTTATTCAGCGTGCCGCCCTTCACTACATACACCTTATCATAAGTACCTTCACGCGTAGAGCGTCCCCACTTCTGCACCTGCTGTTCCAGATACATCCAGTACTTCTGGTTGAATGAGGCTATTTGCGGTGAGATGTTGGCGTAGTAGAAAGTCTGTTTGTTGGCATCCTCACAATATACGCGGTCCTCGCTGGCGCAGAGGTGACCCTTGTCGTAACCATCGCTCTTGTGCATACTTTCGTTCGGTTCCACGGAATTGTCAATGTTGGGGTCATCCTGATTCCAAGCATCTGTCCGCTTCACATTATCCTGGCTGGTGACGCTATCAAAGCTGAAAGCCACCCAAGCGGAATGTTTCTTTCCGGGCACATACTCCAAAACAAAATTCTGCACTTGCTTGTCCTCATAGGTCACAAAGTAGTCCGCATAGATGTTGTCGGGATTCAAGAAAGGAACCTCCAGTGCCGTCATAGAGACTTGGTCTCCCTGCGGCTGATTGGCATTCTTATTTTCCGAGAGATCACGATCCTCGGTGCCGGCAATAGCATATTCCAAAGCAACATTGTTGCCTTGAATATAAGCTACACGCATCTTCAAGAATGTATATTTCTTCGCTCCTTTGCTACGAGCCCAGTAATTGGCTCCTTCCATCACCTCTGCATTGGGTTGCCAAGCATCGGCAGAAGGAATCTCTTTCATAGCAGACAACGGTCCGCTTGCTGCTTTCACAAAGCCCCAAGCACTGCCCGTAAACATCTTCTCCTCAATGTAGAAAGAATTGTCAAGACCTTCGGCTTCAAACAGATTAAAACCATCGGACGCACTCTCATAGCCCTTCAATACAAATGTTGCCGAGCCTTCTTCGGTAGTTTCGATATAGCCATTGGCAGGTACATCGGAATCATCGCCACAAGCGGTAAAACAGAGTCCTGCCGCCAGCAATAAAAACATTAAAGATAATTTCTTCATTTGCAAAATATTCTTTTGAATAAGTTTATAACATCTTATCCTAGACGAAAGAAGGAGTTAGAGGAGCCTTCACCCCCATAACTCCTCCTTCTCATATAGATTCTATCCGTTTATTCCTTAACAGACATATTCTTCACTTCTACCGTACAAGCAGTGGTAGATGTACTTTGGTAATGGAAAGCAAGACGAATCTTCTTTCCTACGTACTCTTCTAAAGAGACGGGCTCTACGGTCACGAACGTCCAGGAATCTTCTGCAGGCCAGCCGGTAACTTCCAGGGTCTTCCAGGAAGTCGAAGCTGCATCACCTGCATAATCGGTGGCAATCACCAGATTGAAGTTTTCGCTACGATCGGCACCCTTCAAGTAGTTGATGGCACAATCAAATACAACAGAGGGCGTAGCTGCCTTGCTCAAATCAATTTCCGGAGATACCAGATAACTTTCAGTCTTCTTGTTCTCGCTTAAGAAGCCAGTACCCTTCCATCCATAAGAACTTTCAAGGGTCCAGACCTGCGTCAATCCTGACAACTCGATGTCTTCGGCTACAAAGCCGCCGCCATCACCACCCAAGAAGGTAGATTCAAAATATACACGGGCCTCTACCCATTCGCCATTCGCCTTTTGGAAAGTAATGGTACTTGGTGCAGCAATAGTAGTCTCTGTCCAGGTTGTACCATTGAACTTGAATTCGGTCACTGCCAGGTTGCCGTCTTTATCTGCATAGTAAGCCACAGCCACCACATCGTCTACCTTGGCATACGGATAGGCTTGCTTCAAATAAATAGGCATTGTTTCTGCAGGCTTGCTGACGTAAGAGTAACCCATCTGGTCATAGTCGGCAGGCTGCAGCACAGCCACATCGGCCTCGTCAGTGGAGTATTTGCTCCAGGACTGGGAAGAGGCATTATAACGATAGAGAGCGGAAGCATTTGCCTTGACAGAGGCACGGGTAACAGCAGCGCGAGTCTTGGCAGCAACCGCAGCGTCTTTCACAGAAGTAGCCATTGTATTGAAGAACTTGCCGCCGCTCACACCAATGGAGTAACCGGTAACAACCACCTTCTTGCCATCCAAAGCCGGATCAACCAGACCGCTGGAAGCATAAGAGATACTTCCTACGGCAGTCTCTGCACCATCGATAGTCACATTCAGATAATTTCCGTCAATCTTGAGGGTTCCTTCATATTCTACATAAGCCACATATGGCATTTCCAGATAAGCGTCCATATCGGCTCCAGTCAAGACACGAGCAGCAGGACGAGCGAACTTCGACTCACCCACTTTTTCTACCTGGCTGGTTGCGCCAAACTGCATGAATCCGGCATAAGCAGTTGTAGCTCCGGATACAGTCACAATATCACCTTCCTTGTATCCGGATTCTTTGTTGAGATAAACCAATATAGAACCAGTACCGTCATTCAGCAAGAAGCCTCTACCATAGAGGGCTGCCACTGTACCTTTTACCTTATAATCACCCGCTGCTGACAAAGCCACAACACCTACTGGTGTATATTCACTCTGGCTGCCTGCGGCAACTACTGAAGTGGTCATCATGTTCACAAAACTACCACTGTAACCTATTAGATAACCTATTGCAGTCACGTTCTGTCCGTCCAAAGCATCATCTACCAAACCAGCTACTGGATAAGAGAGAGAACCTTGACGGGTCGCTCCATCTACGACCAGGTTATAATAACCTTTCTCTTTATTGATAGTCAGCTTACCCGTAATGGAAACATACTTCACAGCAGCACTTGCAGTCCATGCGTCCATCTCGGCACCGGTCATAGCCTGAGCTGTCGGATAAGCAAATTCCTCACTGCGTTCCACCAAAGCCAGCGTAGAGGTTTGAGGAAACTGCATCAGCCCGGAATATTTGGAAGTAGTGCCCGTAACGGTCACCACATCACCCACAGAATAATTGGCCGGAGCATTCAGATAAACTAGAATGGATGCGGTCTTGTCACTCAGCAGGAAACCACGACCGTAAGTGGCAATCACTTCTCCCTTCACATTATACTCACCAGCACTTTCTCCGGCTACGATTTCCGAAATAGGCGTGTAGGTAACTTCTGGTTCACCCTCTCCACCACCAAAGCTGGGCTCGGTTTCAGAATAAGCATAGTTCACCATGCGCATTTCACCATCGGCAGGTTTGGCAACCCCCTCTTTCAATGCAGCAGGAATCTTGTTCAATGTAGAAGGAGAAATATAAGATACAGAAACCTTATCTCCCCAAACCACCTTATAGTCATCGCTGTTCATATCATATGCCTTCATCCCGTTGAATGCCTTGAGATATTCCGGCAGATTCTCATAATTCTTATAATGAACCGTCACCTTGGAATTGTCGTCCATATAAGGATACTTGCTGGCAATGTATGCAGGCAGATACCATACGGCAGGAGCCTCTTCGGTGAAATATTTATTGCCTGCCACAGCCTCTAAAGCCGCCTTGAAGGTCTCTCCTTCCGGGTCCTTGGAAAGGGCCAATTCTTTATTTGCCTCTATTCCGGCGATTGTCTTATAGTCAGCATCCGCCAATGTGATGGTATCGTTCCACACATCTTTGGGCTGGGCCAGCTCGTCGTAGCCCGGAAAATGATCCTCGTTGTAGTCACAGCCGGTCAATGTGAGAGCCGCTGCAAACAATCCATATAAGTAATATTTATTTTTCATATCGTTAATGTCTGTTTAAGTTAGAATTTAACCTTCAAACCTACGGAGAACGTACGTCCGAAACCGTAGAGCACCATCGCATCTTCCCAAGTAGAACCATCCCATGCGTCGGCGATGTATTCCTGGTCGAAAAGGTTATTGACATTGCCGCTCAAAGTAGCGGAGACTTTACCGAAATCAAACGTATAGCCGGCATTCAAATCAAACGTATAAGAAGAAGGCACCTTCCAGGGTTTTGCCACCTGATACTCCTTGCCCGGAGTGGCCTGGTCAGCTTCGATGTCATAGTCTGCAAAAAGACGTGCTGCATAGTTCCAGTCGAGGCCGAGACGCAATCCCTTCATCGGACGCACCGTCACACCGAGAGCAGCGGTAGTCTGTGCAGAACCACCTACGTTCACATCATCCATACGGATGTTATAACGATAGTCTTCTACATTGGCACTGCCGGCAGCAATCACCTCTTCTGTCTTCGGATTGTACATCTGTCCTTCATTATTGTAGTAGAAACCGGTAGCAAGTCCGTCCCAACGCCAGTCACCCCAAGAGAACATACCGTTGATGGTCATCCAAGTGGTCGGCCGGATATTGAAATCCACCTCAACACCCATGTGCTTGGCATTGGCACCGGTCATATTCAGAGTGGCGCGGCTACCGTCACGTGCTGTGTAAGAATCATAAAGGCTCTTGTCCATCCATTGCGTATAGTAAGCATTCAGATTGACAGCCACCAAGCTATTGCGGAAACCGTAGCCCACCTCGAACGACATTACCTTTTCGTTCTTAGCATCCTGGTTGCGGTCGTGGGAATTCTGTGAATTGATGAAAGAGGTATCAAACATAGGCGCGCGCGTAATAAAACCTGCATTGAAGAATATGTTCTGCGTTTCGTTCAAGTTATAGTTGGCACCTCCCTTGATATTTCCACCCAGATAGTGCTTCTTGCTACTCTTGGCATGGGCTTCGTCATAATAGAAGCGGTCATAGCGCCAGTAGCTGGTGTTTGACAGACCTCCGGCAACGAAAGCGCTCAACTTATCGCGGTTGTACTCCAACTGGCCAAACGCACCCTCGGACATTACATAACCGTCATAATCACGGTAAACCACGTCACCTACACCCAGTTTCTTCTTGGCAAAATTCGGATCAGCAGCAGCAATGTTATTGGCAGCAGACACATTGTCACGATTGGAATCAATGAAATAAGAACCACTGAACAAATCGGTAATGATGTTCTGGTGCAAGCCTTTGTAATAACGCAAGTCGACACCGCCATAGAAATCCAGATACTCGCCGAACTTAGTTGTATAAGTAGAAAGCAAACCGTACCATTCGTGGTTGTTCATGGCCTTGCCCATCACCATCTGCGAACCGGTGGTACTTGCCTGGTTCAACGCGTCGACAGCATCATAGTTGAAAGTACCGTCGGCAAGACGGAACTCATCGTTGGTATATCCGTTGCTGGCACCATACCACTTGCTGCGATAAGCAGAAGTACCAGTACCGCTGTAACCGTTACCACGGCCGATAGAAGCATAAAGAGCTGTACTCAAACTTGACTTATGGTCAATCTGCCATAAGTGATTCAAGGAAATCTGAGGCTTATGATAGGCATTGCGGTTTGAGTTGAAGGCTTGTCCCTTGCGATAACCGAAAGTAGGATTGTAACGATAGGCACTCTTCTCACCCATGAATTGCTGAACACGCTGCCATTCTTTGATGGTCAATGCGTTGTTATAGTTACGCTGATTGTGCCACTGCGGAGCACCAAAAGCAGAAAGCGTCAACTGATGATTGTCGTTGAAACGTTTGGAAAGGCTGGCAAAATAGTTGTAACCTTCAAAGTCCGTACCCTGGATGTATCCGTCGCCCCAGGTCTTGCCACCCAATAAGGTAAATGCCCAACCGTCCTTGCTCAAACCGGAAGAAACGCTGAACAGAATCTTGTTGTAACCATCATTACCCATACCGTAAGAGATGAAACCGCCTTTCTTGGCATCGGTACTCTTGGTAATAACGTTGATAGAACCTCCCACTGCCGGAGAAGAAACTTTGGAAGCCCCCAGACCACGCTGTACCTGCATGGAGCTTGTCACATCGGCCAGACCGGCCCAGTTGGACCAGTATACCTTCTGATTCTCCATACCGTTCATCGGCACACCGTTAATCATCATAGCCACGTTCTCGCTGTCGAAACCGCGGACACGGGTCTGTGCGTCACCATAACCGCCACCGTCTTTTGTAACATAAACACCCGGAGTAGACTTCAGAACTTCCGGGAATTCCTGTGTACCCAACTTTTCTTCAATAAACACCGGGGTTATCGTTGACACCGCTACCGGAGTCTTACGGGCAACCGCCACTGACGATGTAATCACTACGTCCTTCAGCATCACAGCATCCGGTTCCATTGGGATAGCACCCAAATCCACAGAAGCGCCCTTCTGCGTAATCTTCTTCTTCTGGTCTTTATAACCCACGTACTTGAATAGTAATGTCGCATTCGAAGCAACGCTTTGCTTGAAATAGCCATCAATGTCGGTCACCGATCCTTGTGTAGTACCTTCCACCATGACGGCGGCACCCACTAACGGTTCACCTGTTTCTGAATCAACAAGCTGACCTCTCACTGTAGTCTGAGCAAATGCAGCGGCACTAAATACCGACAACACTGCAACCAACAGGAATTGAATTAGATGTTTTCTCATAATTCTGTTTTTTGTTAATAGATAGTGTTAATTAAACATTAATTTATGTTTTAAGTCGCAAATATAACTAATAAAAACGAGATTAATGTTATATTTATGTTACATTTTTTGAAGGTAGAAAGGCTTTTTTGAGATATTTTTAAACAAAAAAAGCCCTGCATTCTACAGCAGGGCTTTCGTATTGTCAACAAGTAAAAGAATATACTTTCAAATTCGCACCGAAATCAATCATTCATGAGCTTTCTATAACGTACACGGGTGGGTTCTTCTTTCCCAAGGCGCTTCTGTTTATTTTCCTCATATTCTGAATAAGAACCTTCAAAGAAGAACACATTGGAATCTCCTTCGAAAGCGAGGATGTGCGTACAGATACGGTCGAGGAACCAACGGTCGTGGCTGATAACCACGGCACATCCGGCAAAGTCCTCCAAACCTTCTTCGAGGGCGCGAAGCGTGTTCACGTCGATGTCGTTGGTAGGCTCGTCCAGCAGAAGCACATTACCCTCTTCCTTCAGGCAGAGCGCCAGATGCAAGCGGTTGCGTTCACCACCGGAAAGCACCCCACAGAGCTTTTCCTGGTCGGCACCGGAGAAGTTGAAACGGGACAGATAGGCGCGTGCATTAATGTCGCGCCCTCCCATGCGAATCAGATCGTTTCCGCCGGAAATGACCTGATATACGCTCTTGTTGGGGTCGATATCCTTGTGCTGCTGGTCCACGTAGGCAACCTTTACGGTCTCCCCCACCTCGAATTCGCCTTTGTCTGCCTTTTCCAGTCCCATGATAAGGCGGAAAAGCGTGGTCTTACCGGCACCGTTGGGGCCGATGATACCCACGATGCCGTTGGGTGGAAGCATGAAGTTGAGGTCATCGAACAACAGTTTGTCACCGAACGCCTTTGCCACATGCTTGGCTTCAATCACCTTATTACCCAGACGGGGACCGTTCGGGATAAAGATTTCCAGCTTCTCTTCCTTCTCCTTCACATCCTCGTTCAGCAATTTGTCGTAGGAGTTCAGACGCGCCTTCCCCTTTGCCTGACGGGCCTTGGGAGCCATGCGCACCCACTCCAGCTCGCGTTCCAGCGTCTTGCGGCGCTTGCTGGCGGTCTTTTCCTCTTGCTCCATGCGCTTGGTCTTCTGTTCCAGCCAACTGGAGTAGTTACCTTTCCAGGGAATACCTTCGCCACGGTCCAGCTCAAGAATCCAGCCGGCAACGTGGTCGAGGAAGTAACGGTCGTGCGTTACGGCAATCACCGTACCCTCGTACTGCTGCAAGTGTTGTTCCAGCCAGTCGATGGATTCGGCATCAAGGTGGTTGGTGGGCTCGTCAAGAAGAAGCACGTCGGGCTTCTGCAACAATAGGCGGCAAAGGGCCACACGGCGGCGCTCACCACCGGAAAGATGTTCTACGGACTGGTCTTCGGGCGGACAACGGAGGGCGTCCATGGCGCGTTCCAGCTTGCTGTCAAGGTTCCAGGCATCGGTCGCGTCAATGATGTCCTGCAACTCGGCCTGACGGGAGAAGAGCTTGTCCATCTTGTCCTGGTCCTCATAATATTCGGGCAAGCCGAACTTCTGGTTGATTTCCTCGTATTCTGCCAGCGCGTCCACAATGGGCTGCACGCCTTCCATTACAATTTCCTTTACGGTCTTGGTGGGGTCGAGGTACGGTTCCTGGGCCAGATACCCCACAGAATATCCCGGCGAGAACACCACTTCGCCCTGATAGGACTTATCCAATCCGGCGATAATCTTCAGCAGGGTCGATTTACCCGAACCGTTCAGACCGATGATACCGATTTTTGCCCCGTAGAAGAACGAAAGGTAAATGTTCTTCAGTACCTGCTTGTTGTTCTGCTGAATGGTTTTATTCAGCCCAACCATAGAAAAGATAATCTTTTTATCGTCTACTGTTGCCATGTATTTAATGATTAATGTTCAGTGATAATGATTAATATCAAGGATTAATGGGGACAAAGATAAGAAAAAAGATGATATTATTTTGCAATTTTCAAAAAAGTATCTATCTTTGCATCCGCTTAATAGCAATGAAGGATTGAATCGCTAGCTCAGCAGGTAGAGCACAACACTTTTAATGTTGGGGTCTTGGGTTCGAGCCCCAAGCGGTTCACATAGAAACAAAGTCAGAAGGCGACAAAAAGAAAAAAGTCCTACAATATCAATGTATTGTGGGACTTTTTTTATGTTTCCATCTTACCTGAAAGTCCCAAAAGGGTACGAAAAGAAAAGTTGGACATCCAAACAGTGGTACAATTGGTACAGTGGGTACAGCGCCTCTTCTGCTTCACACACATGTGCTTATGTACATTACTTCATAACGCGTACATTATTTATATACATGCGTGTGTGAGATAGAAGAGACGCTGTACCACTGTACCAACTGTACCCATCAACCTCACCTTTACGCCGCTCAAGTTCACCTTTACGCGGCTAAACCTCACCTTTATTCACGTCATTTCACCTCTTCCAGATAAAGCACACGGCTTGAATAGTCGGTCTGTTTGTGGTAGTCCACCTTATGTGTGTAAGGAATCTCCAACCCGTTTGCCATCAGATAGGCACCGCTGAAAGTCTTTCCTTCATAGTTCAAGGGAACATTATCTATACGGTTCAGTTCATGCACCCGGTATTGCTTGTCGGCACAGAGCCCTGCCATCTTCACACGCGGCAGGTGCTGGTTACAGAAATGTTCCGTCTTCCACCAATAGAAGACTGCCTTGTCCTTCTCCGGAGCCACGTACATCAGAGAAGCCACACCTTGCTTGTCATAAGGAGAGAGCAGGCGGTAAATGTCTCCCAACTGTACTACGGGACGGATGGTCTTGTACTCGGCAATGGCATTCTTGCAAAGAGCCTTTTCTTCTTCCGTCATATTTTTGGGCTGAATTTCCATACCCAAACGACCACTCATGGCAACGTCTATCCGATATTTCAGAGGGATGGTGCGGAACGTCTGATGATTGGGGGCAGCACTGATATGCGATGCCATAGCGATGGCGGGGAAGAAATAGGAAGTTCCCCACTGCATATAGACACGTTGCAGGGCATCGGTATTGTCGCTTACCCAGAACTCGTCGAAGTAAGGCAGCACTCCGTAGTTGGCACGACCGCCGCCACTGGCACATGCCTGGATGGTAAGGTCGGGATATTTGGCACGGATGCGCTGGCAGATTTTCTCGAAGCCGCGGTGGAATTCGATGTACATGTGGCTCTGATTATCCTTCGTCAGATATTGCGAACCGTGGTTCTGGACAGACATATTGGCGTCCCACTTGATGTAATCTATTTCAGGATAAGAGGTCATCAGGTTGTCTACCACACCGAAAACGAAGTCCTGCACGGCAGGATTGGCAAGGTCAAGCACTACCTGCGTGCCGCCGCGTCCCAACACAACGTCACGTTCGGAAGCCTTAAGTACCCAGTCGGGATGCTTCTCGTAGAGTTCGCTGGTAGTGTTCGCCATCTCCGGCTCAATCCAGATGCCAAACTTGACGCCATGTTTCTTGGCATCACTCAGCAAGCCTTCAATGCCGTTCGGAAGCTTGTTCTTGTCCACCACCCAGTCGCCGAGTGATGAGCTGTCGTTCTTACGGGGATACTTGTCGCCAAACCAGCCATCGTCCATCACGAACAACTCGCCACCCATGGAGGCAATGTCCGCCATCATTTGGTCCATACCTTGCTGGTTGATGTCAAAGTACACGCCTTCCCAACTATTCAAAAGAATCTTGCGGGGGGTAGTGCCGTGCGCCAGTTTGTGCAGGCGTGCCCAGCGATGGAAGTTGCGGCTGGCACCGCTCAGACCCTCTCCGGAATAGGTGAGAGCCAGTTTCGGAGTAGTGAATACCTCTTTCGGAGCCAGTTTGTATTCCGAGCTTTCGCTGTCGATGCCGGCAAAGACACGGTGTACGAAATTATTGTCCGTCACCATGCGGATGGAGTAGTTTCCGCTCCAACAGAGGGCGGCTCCGATGACACGTCCTTCGTTCTCGTGCGGCTTCCCGTCGAGCGAGAACAGGACTTCGGGGTGGTCAAGATGGCCGTTACGGGCACCGTCTACGTTTTCGATCATTTTGATGCCCGGTGTGAGTGGTTCGGTGGTCACGTGCGTTTCGGAAGCCCATGAGCCATGGAGATGCGAAATCCATACGTCACCGCGCCGTATCAGAAAATGTCCGGAGTCGAAACGTTTCAGCACCACGGTTTTCTTTTCCGTGTGTGAAATCTCGCTCCACGTCTCAATCATGTCGATGTCGTTGTAAGCTTTGTAGTAGAGTCTCACTTGGAAAGGATAAACCTTGTCCTTCAGCGTGATGGCCGTGAGTTTGGCGTTGTCGAGGGTAGAGGTTTCCACCTTGTCCACAGTCAGGTCGGTAGTCCAGTTCCCGTCGGCATGTACGGCCTGCAAAGCAAAAATCTGGTGGGGCGGCTGGCCGAAAGTCGGATATGCCGTGCGGTTCAGCCCGTCCCATGCGTCGTGAATCTGGTGTATCTGGCTCTCTTCGATGCGGTCGCCGAAGTAGGCGAAGCGCAGGTCTTGCCCTTCACCGGCATGCAGAAGCAGGGACGTGTGCGGCGTGGAGACCAACACATTTCCTTCCCATGCCAGGCTATGCGCAAAAGGTAGCGCGCTGCATGTCGCAGCGGCTACCCCTATGATATAACTTCTGATTTCCATTTTTCTGTCTCAAGATTTATTCGGCTGTGATTTCCACCACGCGGCTGTAAAGCTTGTTGCCGGTGAGGAGGTTCAGTCCGACTTTCATCAGGTAATCGCCGGAGAATACACGGTCGTTACCTTCGAGCGATGAGCCTTGGTTCGGCATCAGGTTGATTTCTTTCACGCGATACTGTTTGCCGGCATCCAATCCTTCCAGACGTACGGGTAGAATCTTCTCGCCGTAGCCGGGATATACGTCGAATGCGAAGACTACGGCCTTGTTCTTGTCTTTGCTGACAAACTGGTTGGCTGCATGGCTGCGCGTACCGTCGTACGGAGATACCAGACGGTAGAGGTCGCCTTCCATGATGGCCGGACGCAAGCGTTTGTAGTTTTTCACGGCACCTTGGCAATAGGTAAGGTCGTCGCCGCTCATGTCGCTGAGCTTGATGTCGAAACCGAGCTTGCCCATCATGGCCACGTCCGTGCGGAATTTGATGCTCGCGTTCTTGTTCCATGTGGTCACGTGGGCGCTCATGGACTTGGCCGGATAGAAGAACGAGTAACCGTATTGGATGAACAGGCGTTGTATGGGGTCGGTGTTGTCGCTGGCCCAGAACTCTGTGAAGTACTGCAATGCCTCGTAGTCGATACGGCCGCTACCGCCGGAGCAAAGCATCATCGGCAGTTTGGGATATTTGGCCTTGATGCGGTCGAGCACCTTGTACAGTCCACGCACATAGTCCACATAGAGATGAGTTTGCTTGTCTTTCAGATACGGAGAGTAGATATTGGTAATCGGACTGTTGCAGTCCCACTTGAAATAAGCGATGCCCGGATATTTGGTCATCAGCCCGTCTACTACACCGAAGACGAAATCCTGTACTTCGGGGTTGCTCAGGTCGAGCACCATCTGGTTGCGGAAATAATACTCATCGCGGTTGGGCAGGTGAATCACCCAATCTTTATGCTTTTCGTAAAGTTCGCTTTTGGGGCTCACCATTTCCGGCTCTATCCAAATACCGAATTTGATGTTGCGTTTGGCTGCTTCGTCTACCAGTTTCTGGATGCCATGAGGCAGCTTGTGCTGTGTCTCGTCCCAGTCTCCCAATCCTTGGGTGTCGCTGTGGCGTTCGTATTTGTTTCCGAACCATCCGTCGTCGAGCAGGAACATATCCACACCCAATTTTACGGCATCGCCCATCAGTTCTACCAACTTGTCCTCGTTGAAGTCGAAGTAGGTGGCTTCCCAGTTGTTGAGCAGGGTCATGCGGTTTTCCTGGCCGTCCTTGAGCTGGTATTTGCGTGCCCAGTCGTGGAAGTTGCGGCTGGCCTGTCCGCGTCCGCAGTCGCTGTAAGTGAAGTAGAAGTCCGGAGTACGGAACGTTTCGCCTTTGGGCAACGAGTATTCCGAGAAATACGGGTTGATGCCGGCAATGACGCGAAGGTCTTTCTTGTTGTCCACCTCGAATGTGAAACGGAAGTTGCCCGTCCATCCCAAAGTTCCTAAAATCACTTCGCCTTCGTTCTCCGAAGATTCTTTGTCCAAGGACAAGATGAACATGGGAGGAGTGAACATGTTGGCACGTGCACCCAACTTCGTGTCGAGTACTTTCTTGCCGAAGTTCAGCGGAGTGGTGCTCATCGTGGCCTCATAAATCCAGTCTCCTGAAAACTCCGTCAGATAATAGGCCGGCCGGCTGAAGTGCAGCATGGCAGAAGCATAGCGTTCCAGTTTCAGCGGTTTCTTTTCCTGATGGCTGATTTCGGTGAAGGTTTTGATAATGTTTTCTTTGGCATAGGCCACATAATGCAACTTCACGGTGACGGGGTATTTGTCGTCCTGCAAGGTGATGACCGTTTCGTCCACTCCCGGCTGTACGTTCTTGGACGTGTGCGACACGTATTTGAGCAGCGATGACGGGTTGGCATCATTGTGGTGTACTTCGATGGCCGGTTCAAAATAGTCCTCCATGCCGTGGGTCAGATAAGCCTCGTTGCCTTTGGGCAAATGCTGCAAATCGCTTTCGTTAGCCAGGCGTTTGCCCAAATAGGATTGGTAAAGCCTGCCGTTGTCTGCGGCGCGGAGTACCAAACCGACTTGGTCCGTGTTGATTTTGATGAACTCGTCTGCTGAAACTGCTGTGGCCAGCGTGAACAGACATAAAGATAAAATAGCTTTAATTCTCATAAGCTGTAAGATTTGTTTATTGTTGAATGATGATTTACCAGTTGTCGGTACGGAAAGGTGCTACCGGAAGGTTGGTCGGTGTACGCAGGGTACACTCCGGATTGTCGGCCCATCCGTAACGGACGGCTACCGGCACTTTGACATAGTGTGAGTAGACCACCACTTCGTCGCCGTCCGTATAGGCCTCGGCGGGGTAGAACACATGGTCGGGCCCGGCAATGGTGAAGCCTTTGATGTCTTTGTTTTGTTCGAAGCGTTCGCCGATAGCAGGGATGGTGAACGAAATGCGTACCTTGCCGTTTTCTACCGTATAGTCGTCGTACACCGGTGCTTGGGCGGGTATTTTCTGTCCGTAGGTATCGGCCAGTGAGATGACGGCCAGACGGCGTGCCACTTCTTGCTTGTTCTTCGGGTGGATGTCGTGTGCTTCGCCGATGTCTATATTGGCGGCCATACCGGTGTGAGCCAGATGTTGTGCTTGGGATTGCGCCTCACGGAGGGCAGCCCAGGGTGAGTCTGCCTGTACAAGCTTGCGGTCCAGATAGTTGGCCAACTGTACGAAATAGAATGGCATGTCGGGTTGTCCGAACTGCTTGCGCCAGTCGGTGATAAGTGTCTGGAATAGGCTTTCATACTCTTCTGCACGTCCCACGTTGTTGCATCCCTGATACCAGATGACACCTTTGACGGGATACTCCAGACACGGGTGAACCATCCCGTTGAAAAGTACGGACGGGAAAGATGAGTGCTCTGGATATATCGGTGCCGGTGGCATGTCGGCCAAGGAGCATCCTACACGGTATTTCCAGCTTCCGGCCAAAGACAGGGAAGCCTGGTCGGAAAGTTTGAGATTCATGTCTTCTGCTTTTCCGGCAATGCCGCCTTCGCCGCCGTTGTCGCTGACTTTGATGGCCAAGGTGTTCCTGCCGGCTTTGACCAGACGGGCCGGTACGGTGTAATGACGCTGTACGTTATAGCCTGCGCCACTGGCGATTTGTTCTCCGTTCCAATACACAATGTCTTCATCGTCTATAGTGCCCGGGTTCAACTGTAGGTCCTTTCCGGCCCAGTCTGCGGGGACTTCGATTTGCTTGCGGAACCAAACCACGCCGTCGAAATTGGGTAATCCTTTGCCTTCCCAGTAACCCGGAAGCTCCATTTGCTGCCAGTCGTTGTCGTCCACGTTTTCCCCGACCCAACAAGCTTTACCGTTTTGGTATCCTTTGTCTATTTTGCTGATTTCGGCTTTCCACGATGCTTGTTCTTTTCCGTACTCAGCCATGATTTTGTCCCGGTCGAAACCTAATGCTTCCAACTTTCCGACTTTCTTTTGATACCCCATGACTTGTTTGAGGGATTCGGAAGAAGTCCAGGCTTCGGCCGGAGTCCCTCCCCAAGTACAGTCGATGACTCCGACGGGGACATTCAGTTTCTGGTGCAGTTCACGGGCATAAAGGTAGGCCACGGCGGAAAACTCCGGAACCGTGGACGGTGAGCATTCTTTCCACCCGCCCATGGTGGATTCCACTTGGTAAGCATCGAGGGGAGCCACGGAAGTGTGTTTCTTCACCTGAAACAGCCGGATACCGGGATAGTCGGCAGCAGCGATTTCCTGTTCGTAGTTCTTTATTTTTCCCCATCCCGCTACTGGCATCTCCATGTTGGACTGTCCGGAGCAGAACCAGACTTCGCCTGCCATGACATTTTCCAATACGGTCTTTTTCCCGTCGGATAATGTGATGCGGTAAGGACCTCCGGCTGTCGGAGTGGATACAGCAACCTGCCAGTTTCCTTGTGCGTCGGCTTTCGTTTCATAATGCTGATTGTTCCAGCTTGTTTCGATACTAACCTTCTTGTTCGGTTTGGCTTTTCCGAACAAAGTCATGGTAGTCTGCTGCTGGATAATCATGTTGTCCGTGAAAAAGGCAGGTAGTGTGATTTTAGCCTGTAACGGGGTTTGCAAACCCGTGCAGGCCAACACGGCACAGAAGCCGATGCGACGTGTAATGTTTTGAAACGTTTTCATTTTTTTTAGTTTAAATACCCGGACGGAAGTCTTTCAGGATTTCCTTCCGCCCGGATAATGTTTATAGTTTTTTGTTGTAAGGTTCAACAATCAGTTTGTACGAATCGTTTTGCAAGAGCGACTCGTCGAAGGTGATTTGGATGTCCTTCTTCTCGCCCGGCATCAATGTGAAATAGTTGTCGTTCATGAGGGCGGGAAGCAAACGTTCGCCGTCGGAAGCGCGTACGGCTTGTACACGTACACCGAAAGCTACTGCGTCTGCTGATTTGGGCAGTCCGACCGTGGCTTGTATCGTTGCCTTTCCGTCTTTTCGTGCCAGTTTGGAGGATACGTTCAGTTTTACACCGGGGAGTTGGTTGAGCGCCTTGAAATTCGTACGTTCGTTACCTCTCCAGTAATTGTTTTCGGAAATCACCTTTCCGTCTTTGTCTTTTAAGGTCAGGCGGAGGAAATGCACGTCGCTCAACCCTTCAGAAGGTTTCGTGCCGCTCAATACATCCATGCTCCACAAAGAGTAACCGAACCACCAGCCTAATTCTATGCCCAACATACGTACGTAACGGGCTTTGATTTCTTCCGGGAAAAACACTTCGTTGATACCTTCACGTCCTTCTTCGGTCTTGTAGACTTCCGTCCAGCTCTTGGCGTCGTTGGAAACTTGTATTTTATAGGATTTGCCGTATGCGGCTTCCCAGTTCAGACGCACGCCGCCTACCGGCTTTTCACTGCCGAGGTCTACGTAAATCCATTCGTTGTCGGCACGGACTGCTGCCCAACGGGTATCGTCTTTGCCATCGGTTACAAAAGCCGGTTCGCCTTGGTTGGTCGAAGAGGCGTATGCCGGACATCCCAATGAGAGAATATCACGGTCGGTATTGAATTTGAGTTTGAAACATTGTGCTACGGCGTTGGACGTAGAATTGATGGTGGCCTTTTCGCTGTAGCGGGCTACAGGTTTGCCGTCCATGTTGTACACGGTGGCTTCGGCCGTCAGTCCGTCGTAGTCTTTTGTGGTCGTGTTGGCCACTTTCACTTCTTCGGTTACGGGATTCCAGTAGATATGCACCGGCTCACAAGCTTGTTTGCATCCGAAGTACGCTCCCGTCAGGTCATAATAGTAGTCGTAAGTCTGCCATACCATGCTGGGATAAGATGCACCGCTCATCCAAAGCATGACTCCTGTGGCATCGTTCCACATGTGGTCGAGCCAACCTTCATAGAGGGCTTTGTTGCTTTCATAGCTTACCCATTGTGACTTCATACAGAACTCTTTTGCATCCTTCGCTCCGCCGTAGCTGTTCTCGATGACCGCCGTATGGCGCTCCGGTCCGGCGTTGAAAGCCATCTGACCGAAATAGTGAAGGTTCCACATGTCGTTGATGGGCCATAAATCTTTTTCGGGTATGAATTTCACGAGGCTTTCGTAATTAGGGACTGCTGCCGTACCGATTTCCGTGCGGAAGCCCCATCCGCGTGTGAAGCCGCTACCCGATTTGCAGTCCGGATAAGCTGTGAAGTACCAGCGTTGGTCTTTGGCATCCCATGGGCCGCTTCCACTTAGGCCGCCATTGTTGGAGCAAGGTTGGAAATGTCGGTCGCCACCGTCGAACGTGCGTATGTTTTCAGCCATCCATCCCGTAAGGGGAGGTTCGGGCGTGCCTTCGTTGTCGCCACACCAAACAGCAATACAGGCATGATTGCGGAAACGTTTGATTTTCTCCATCATGTTGTTGTTGAAGACATTCAGGTCGTATGGCAGGTTAGGATTGGAGTTGATCCAAAAATCATCCCACACCATGATGCCGAGTTCGTCACAGCTTTCGTAGAACTGTTTCTCCGTGACCGAGCCGAGCCAGTTTCGTATCATGTTGAAGTTCATTTCTTTGTTCAGCTTGACCCAGGTGCGGATATGTTCGGGATTGCTGCGTAGCATATATTCGCTCATACCCCAGTCAGACCCTTTTACGAAGACCGGGACGCCGTTGATGTATAAATGAAATACGCCATCCTTTTTATCGTATGAATATTGGCGTATGCCGAAACGGAATTCTTCGGTTTCAGAAGTCTTGCCTTCGTGGACTACCTCCAGACGGCAAGTGTGGAGATGAGGCTCGCCGTATCCGTTAGGCCACCAAAGTTTAGGGTTGTTCACGACCATTTGGGGAAAGTAGCGCTTGTCGAATTTGACGGTTTTGGTCTCTCCGGCTTGCAAATCTACTTCCTGACTGAAAGTAATGTTACCCGGAGTGATGGTACCTTTTACCATAGTTTTGCTTTGGGAGTCGCCATTATTGGTGACTTCGGTTTGAAGGGTAAGTTCTGCGAGAGAACGGGAGACGAGTTTCGACCTCATCCAAGGGTCGGTAATCGTGCTTTTTCCCGTATTTTCCAACCAAACCTTGTCGGTGATGCCGGAATTAAGTCCCGGAACGTAGGGCATCCAGTCCCATCCGCCGCTGGAAAGGTAATTGGGGCTTCCCTGATTGGCCAAAGGAGTGCGGGGAATATCGACCAGTACGGCCAATGTGTTGGAACCGTTGCGGTCTACTAATTGGGTTACGTTGAAATGTCCGCGGTGCATGAAACCGTCCAAATCTCCTAAGTGGTTACCATTCAGGTAAATTTGACCTTTACGGTTAATTCCGTCGAAGTTTAACCAGATGATTTCTTTGTCGAAATCGGCCGGAATCTTAAATTCCGTACGATACCAGAAGCTGCGGTCGTATTTCTTTCGGTCGACTTTCTGTATGTTGTCTCCGAAATTAGGGTCTTTTTCCAGTCCGGCTGTCACGTATGACGTAAAAACCGTGCCCGGCACGATGGCTTTGACGGCTTTAGGATGTTGATAGCCGTTTTGAATAAGTGGCCCGATGTCTTTTCCTACTTCTTCTTCGGGCATTACGGTCCAGGCTGCATTCTGAGTATCGCTATGCAGATAGCTTACTTGTGCGAAGGCTTGCAATGAGCCGAACGTGCTCCACAGCAACAGGCCGAATAGTTCTTTTGTTCTCATAATAGATCAGTGAATATTTTATTTAGTGACTACTTATAAAAAAGTCGGATTATTTTCCATCGACTGCATTGTAACTATTAAGTTAACCATGCAAATGTAAAGGATGAAAAATAATCCGACTAAAAGTAGTACTTCATAAAATACTACGTTTGACGCATTCCACTTTTTTTATGAGTTTGTCTTATTGCCTTGGATTAAATCTTCTATATTTATTTCTTGTGAATTCCGGACTTTGCTGCGGGTATTCGAAATTTGCTTCTCGAAATCCTTAGGCGTCATGCCGAACTGTTTGAAGAAAAGTTTACTGAAATAGGAGTGTGAACTGAATCCTACCATATAACAGATTTCTCCTACCCGGTATTTTCCGTCCTGAATGAGTTCGGCTGCTTTTTTAAGACGAATCAGTCGGATGAAGTCTATCGGAGACAAGTTGAATAGTGTCTTGATTTTACGTAGCAGGCTCGAACGGCTTAGGCACAATTCCTCTGCCATACGTTCTACGTTGAACGTTTCGTCTTTCAAGTTGGCATTGATGACTTCGATGACTTTGTTCATGAACTCTTCGTCTTCTTTGCTCATTTGCATATTCTGTACGGGGAAGAACGGCCGTTTGGAGAAAGCCTCGCGTTCTTTCTGTCGGTTATTGAGGAGGGACAGGATCTGTGCCTTCAAATAATCGTAGGAGAACGGTTTCTCGATATAGGCTTCGGCACCTACCTTCAGTCCCTTGACTTTGCTGTCTATGTCATTCTTGGCCGTAAGGAATATAATAGGTATATGGCATAGGTTGATGTCCGATTTGATGGCGGTACAGAGTTCGTAACCGTTCATTTCCGGCATCATTACGTCGCTGATGACGAGGTCTATATGTTCTTTTCGTATGATGTCGAGGGCTTCCTTGCCATTAGATGCTGTTTCCACGATGAAGAGCGGCGAAAGCCTTTCTTTCATGAAATTGCGTATGCTTTCCTCGTCTTCTACGATGAGGATGACATTGCCTTTGGTGTATTCATCAGCCGAAGTAGTTTCGTTGAGCGGAAGGTCGGCTTGGCTGAACGGTTTGTTTCCGTTGGCCATCATATCCTCCATATTGAGAGGTATAGTCAAAACGAACGTATTGTTGGGTTGACGTGTGTCGAGCATAAGCGTCCCCTTATGCAGCAAAGCCAAAGAACGCGCCAAAGCCAGGCCGATGCCGACACCTTGTTTTTCTTTCTTTTTCTCTGCCTCTTGGAAGAACGGCTCGAATATCTGCTCCGCTTTTTCTTCGGGTATTTTAGGACCGTCGCTACATACGCTGACCGAGAAGTTGCCGTCATATTTACTCAAATTGACCGAAATCTGCTGGTTGCCGTATTTCAAGGCGTTATTGAGCAGGTTGCTCAGGATTTTGGTTATACCCTCCTTGTCGATACAAGCGATGATATCGTTTTCGAACTTCTCTACTTTCAGTTCTTTATGTTGATGGGTGAAAGTCGGCTCGAAACGGTTGACTGTCTCTTGCAGTAATTCGGATATGTTCACGACTTCGTAGTTCAAGGTCAGTTTATTGGCACCCATCTTCTGGAAGTCGAGCAACTGCGAAGCCAAGTTAAGCAACCGTTTCGTGTTGGTAGCGATGACATTCAGGTTCTTATTCAGTTTTTCGTCTTGAATGTGCATTTCCTGTATGATTTCCAACGGCCCGTTGATTAGAGTCAACGGCGTTCTGATTTCATGAGCTATTTCCGTGAAGAACTCTACCTTATTCTGATTGAGTTCTTTCTCCTTTTCTATTTCAAACAGTTTCTGTTGCTCGGAGAATTGTTCGTTCTTGTGTTTCCGGTACCAGTAGAACCAGCCGCCGAACGCACAAATTCCTAATATGGCATAAATGATGTATGCCCATGTGGAAGCATACCAGGGTGGCAAGATGACGATAGTCAGCGAACGGGTTGCATATTGGGTACTTTCCGGTGTGCCTTCGTTCGTGGTGGCACGTAGGTGCAGAATATATTTGCCCGGCGATAAATTGGCGTAGGATATACTGTTTTCTGTTCTCGTACGTATCCATTGTTTGTCGATAGGTTCCAGTTTATAGAAGTATTCATTGGTCTGTGACGTAGAGTAAGAAAGCAAAGCTATATCGAAGCTGATATTGGCCTGATTGTAAGGCAATACAATCTTATCCGTCCCGATGATGCTCTGTTTGAGAGGAGAGTCGGGAGTATGCACCGTCACTTCTTCGTTGAAGATGGAGAAACGCGTGATATAAATAGGAGGTACGGGGGCTGTCTGTTCCTTAATATTAGGATTAAAGGAAATCAAACCTTCTATACTGCCGAAATAGAAATTGCCGTCGCTGCCTTTTACCGCCGACTTGTAATTGAACTGATTGCCGCACAGGCCGTCGTGTACGGTGAAGACACGGATTTCTTTCGTTTCGGGTTTAAAGCGGACCAATCCCCTGTTGGTCCCGAACCATAAATAGCCGTAATCGTCTTCCAATACCTTGTAGGCTACGTCGTCCGGCATGCCTTCTTCTACAGAGAATCTTGTGAAGTTGTCTTCCTTCGGATTGTAACGGCAAAGGCCGCCCCGGTCGGTGGAGAGCCAGACATTCCCTTTGCTGTCCTGCATCAGCGAACTGATGGAATTGGAACTGATGGAATGGGATTGGGCTTTGTCGGAAGCCCCGTCCTTATTCGTATAATGTTTGAATGTATTGTCTTGGGGATTATACTTCCAGGCACCTTTCCCCATCGTGGCAAACCAGAACGTACCGTTCTTTTCCTGTAAGATATCGAACACCCATTGGTCTTTCAGTTCCGGGAGGGCTATAAACTTAAAGGTTCCTTTGGGAGCATAAAATACACCGAAGTCCGAACCGGCCCAAAGCGTTCCTTCACGGTCCATGTAAAGCGCGTAAATGCTGCATCCGCCAGAGCCTACATGAAGTTCATTGTAGTTATAGAATGTCGATTTACCTTTGTCGTCGATGACTACCAGTCCGTCTTTGTAGAGACTGCAATATATATTGTCGCCATAAGCACTGACTACAATCGTAATGTGGGTGTTGAAGTTGGCCTGAGGGAGAGGATAACGCCAAATTTTATGGTCGTCGAGCGACATGACGTTGAGTCCGGCATCTTCGGTTCCGATCCAAAGGTTCCCGTGCCCGTCTTCGGTCAGTTCCCGAATCCTCTTGCTGGACAGGGAATTCTCCTGATAACCGGGCAGATACTTCCGGAAGGCGAAGGTGTTGTTGGGCAAATAGTTGACTCCGCCGTACATCGTACCGATCCACAAACCTCCTTCGCGGTCGCGGTAAGCGGAATACACGATATTGTCGGCCAGACCGGAAGGGTTGAGCAGGTCTTGACTGAAGTGCTTGACGGATTGTGTTTTTTCATTGATGACATATAATCCGTCGTACGTACCGGCATAAATCTCATCTCCATATACGATGGCAAACCGTGTAAAGGTATGTCGCAGGCTTTGCAATGTAATGTCTTCCAAAATGTTTTTCCGGACATCATATTTTTTAAGGTCGCCGTTTTGTATGCTCATAATCAAGAAATCTCCTTGCTGGCTCAGCGTGTTGATTTCCAGGTTCAGCAACGAGCGTCCCTTTGCATCTTCTTTTATCTGGACGAAGTGCTGGTTGTGGGCGTCATACTTAAGAAGTCCGGTATACCATGACACGGCATAAATGTCCCCATTGTGGCAGATGCAGATGTTATGGGGATAAGATCCGTTAGGGAAATCGGAATAGCGGTAAAGTTTCTTTTCGTCGTAACGGAACACGCCTTGGCTTGGGGCGCATATCCAAATATTTCCTTTCTCGTCTTTCAATATGGTGGAAATCCAGGTGGTGATGGTCTCCCCTTTATCGGTTTGAGCGTCCAGGAACGTAAATACGTCAGCTGCCGGATCGTATTGAAAGACTCCTTCATCGGTACCTATCCACAGGATGTGCCGGTCGTCTTCGAATAGGGCTGAAATGTTCTGATTGCTACGCTGACGGACATAGTCGTTACAGTCGAATTGAACGACTCGCTGACCGTCGTAACGGTTCAGACCGTTTTTAGTCCCGAACCATATAAAACCATAACTGTCTTGTATGACGGTTTTTACGTTACTTTGTGATAATCCGGTTTCGCTGTTGGTGTGCATGAAAGAATACCCTTGTGAATCTTGTGAAAAGGTGGGTGTTATATAAAATAAGCAAAGAGTGTACAATAAAAATAGGGTTCTTTTCATGATGTAAACTATTAGATTTCGTGCAAATTTAATAAAAATATGGATTAAACCAGATAAAAAGCTCTATATTTTATCGTTTTATTTCTTTCAAGTCAAGAGTAGGAGAGAGAGGACGGGGACTTTTTTCGGAACGGACAGGTCTTGTCGCGGAGGGTTGCATTTGTAGCAAAAGATTGATACAAATGCTTCAAACATTATAAGTCATGCTTTATTGAGACTTCGCGGAACTGTTTTTTTTAGAATAAGGAGAACGGGATAAAACGTATTTGGAATGAAGTGCGTATTTTTGTGAATACTAAACAATCCGATGATATGCAAAAGAAACTGAAATTTATTTTAGGTGTCCTGTCATGTGTCACTGTGGTACAGTCGCCTGCTCAGGAAACAAGTTTATGGTATGATGCTCCTGCGGATGAATGGATGAAGTCCCTGCCTGTCGGTAACGGCCGCGTGGGAGCCATGGTCTTTGGTGGTGTAGACGAAGAGACGGTGGCACTGAACGAGTCCAGCATGTGGGCCGGGGAATATGACCCGAACCAAGAGAAGCCTTTCGGCAGGGAGAAACTTGACGAATTGCGGAAACTGTTTTTCGAGGGCAAACTGATTGAAGGAAACGGGATTGCCGGTCGAGAACTGGTAGGAACACCGCATTCTTTCGGCACCCATTTGCCGATTGGAGATTTAAAAATCAAGTTTGATTATACCGGAAAAGAGGGAGGCGTGGAGGACTATCGCCGTGAGTTGGACCTGACGAATGCCGTGGTGACGGTTTCTTTTAAGAAAGGGGGGACGAAGTACAAACGTGAGTTTATCTCCTCCAACCCTCAGGATGCCGTGGTGATGCACTTTACTGCGGACAAGAAACAGTCTGTTTCTTTTGATATGAGGATGAAGATGATTACGGCCGCCCAGGTGCGTACGGAAGGAAACCTGCTGGTTTTCGACGGACAGGCTTTGTTCCCCAAATTAGGTACGGGCGGCGTACATTTCCAAGGGCGTGTCGTGGTGAAGGTAGACCGCGGCGAGGTGGAGGCTACGGGCGAGACGGTGCGCGTGAAGCATGCGGATGCCGTGACCATCGTAGCCGATGTGCGTACCGATTACAAGAACGGACAATATGAATCATTGTGCGAGAAGACCGTAGAGAAAGCCATTGCCCGTCCGTTCGAAACGATGAAGGAGGAGCATGTGGCGGATTATGCGCCGTTGTTTGCCCGCGTGTCATTGAAATTGGCCGACGATTCCAAAAAATCCATTCCGGTGGACCGCAGGTGGAAGGCTCTTTGCGAAGGAAACAAGGATGCCGGCTTGCAGGCCCTGTTTTTCCAATACGGTCGTTACCTGACCATTGCTTCTTCGCGTGAAAACTCGCCGTTGCCCATTGCTCTGCAAGGTTTCTTCAATGATAACTTGGCTTGCAACATGTGTTGGACGAGCGATTATCATTTGGATATCAACACGGAACAAAACTATTGGTTGACCAATGTCGGCAACTTGGCCGAGTGTAATGCTCCGCTGTTTACCTATATTGCCGACCTGGCTCACCACGGTGCCAAGACCGTCCGCACGGTTTACGGCTGCAAGGGTTGGACGGCACATACCGTGGCAAACGTTTGGGGATTCACCGCGCCGTCTGAAGGCATGGGTTGGGGACTCTTCCCGTTGGCCGGTTCCTGGATGGCGACCCATTTATGGACGCAATATGAGTACACTTTGGACAAGGATTACCTGCGCCGCACGGCCTATCCTTTGTTGAAAGGCAATGCGGAATTCCTGTTGGACTACATGGTGGAAGACCCCAATACGGGCTATATGGTGACAGGCCCCTGCGTGTCTCCCGAAAATTCTTTCCGCTATCAGGGGTGGGAGCTTGGAGCCTCCATGATGACGACCTGCGACAAGGTGCTGGCTCATGAAATCATGTCGGCTTGCGTGCAGGCTTCCGACATTTTGGGCGTGGACAAGGCTTTTGCCGACTCCCTGCGTCTGGCTTTGGCCAAGTTCCCTCCGTTCCGCATCAATAGTTTCGGTGGTTTGTGCGAATGGTATGAAGACTACGAAGAGGCTCATCCCAACCACCGCCATACATCACATTTGTTGTCTTTCTATCCATACGCCCAAATCACGAAAGAGAAAGACCCGGAATTGACCGAAGCGGTGAGGACGACGATAGAGCACCGTCTGGCAGCCGAGGGTTGGGAAGACGTGGAATGGAGCCGGGCCAATATGGTGTGTTTTTATGCCCGTCTGAAAGATGCGGCGAAAGCGGAAGAAAGCCTGAACATCCTCATGACGGATTTTGCGCGCGAGAACTTGCTGACCATATCGCCCGAAGGCATTGCCGGTGCGCCGTTCGATGTGTTCATCTTCGACGGCAACGCGGCAGGTGCCGCCGGAATGGCCGAGATGCTGATACAGGCGCAGGAGGGCTACGTGGAGCTTTTGCCTTGCTTGCCGGTGGAATGGAAGGACGGCAGTTTCTCCGGACTTTGTGTGAAAGGCGGAGCCGAAGTGTCGGCAGAGTGGAAAGACAGCCGGGTGGTGAAGGCTTCATTGAAAGCCACGGCAGACAACCTGTTCCGTTTGCAAGTGCCTGCGGGAAAGGACTACACGGTGCGCCTGAACGGGAAAAAGTTCGCGGCTAACCTGGACGGGAACCGTTGCGTCGTGGCGTATTTAAAGAAAGGTGATGTGATAGAACTTAAATAATGGAAATCATGAAGAAACAATATTTGTGGGCTTTGGCCCTCTGTGGATTGGGGCATGCCGTTTCGGCGCAAGACGTGGCCCGTTATGTGGATCCTTTTATCGGAACGGGCGCGGTGGCGCAGAGCCTGAGTGGAAACAATTATCCGGGTGCCACCGTACCTTTCGGGATGGTGCAGCTCTCGCCGGATACCCGTGAAGCGCCGGACTGGGGGCAGGCTTCGGGATATGACTATAACGACAAGACTATTTTCGGCTTTTCGCATACGCGGTTGAGCGGGACGGGTGCTTCGGATTTCATCGACATCCTCATGCTCCCCATGAACGAGAATCGCAAGGAGTCGAGGTTCACGCACGAGAAGGAGGATGCCGTGCCGGGCTATTACCGTGTGCTGTTGCAGGACGACAGCATCAATGCCGAGTTGACGGCCACGCAACGTGTAGGCGTACATCGCTATACCTATTATAATAAGGAGAAAACCTCCAAGGTATTCCTCGACCTGGACCACTCGGCCAACAAAGGCAGTTGGGGACGGCGCGTCATCAATGCGCAGATACGGCAGGTAGGACCGTCGGCCATCGAGGGTTACCGCATCATCACCGGTTGGGGCAAATTGCGTAAAATCTACTTCTATGCGGAGTTCTCCCAACCCATCGTGGCTTCGGAAATGATGAACGACAACCGGACGCACCGGAATATCGCGGTGGTGAACGGCACGAACCTTAAGGCTGTTTTCGATTTCGGCCGACAGGACGTGGTGGAATGCAAACTGGCCATCTCGCCGGTTTCGATAGAAAATGCCCGTCTGAACCTGCGTACGGAGGCCGACGGAAAGTCTTTCGATGCCATCAAGTCGCAGGCATACGAAGCTTGGAACAAGGAGCTTGGGAAAATGCAGGTGGAGAGCGGGGAGCATGAGAAGGAGATATTCTATACGGCACTCTACCATACCATGATTCAGCCGAATGTGATGTCCGACGCGAATGGGGAGTATATGGCTGCGGATTATTCCGTACGCCGTCTGCCCGTGGGACAGGTGCATTACAGCACTTTTTCTTTGTGGGACACTTTCCGTGCCGCCCATCCGCTTTATACGATGTTGGAACCGGAACGCTCCACGGATTTTGTGAACAGCATGATACGCCAATATGACTATTACGGGTATCTGCCGATTTGGCAGTTGTGGGGGCAGGACAATTATTGCATGATTGGCAACCATGCCGTGCCCGTCGTGGTAGATGCCATCTTGAAGGGGCTGCCGGGTATCGACGTGGACAAAGCGTATGAAGCCGTGAAAATGAGTCTGACAACTCCCCATCTCAATTCCCCTTTCGAGGTTTGGGACCAATACGGTTACATGCCGGAGGACTTGCAGACACAATCGGTGTCTATCACGTTGGAACAGAGCTTCGACGACTGGTGTGCGGCGCAGTTGGCCAAGCATTTGAATAAGGCCAAGGACTATGAGTTCTTTATGAAGCGTTCGGCCTACTACCGCAACCTGCATCATCCCGAGACGAAATTCTTCCAGCCTAAAAACAGCAAGGGCGAATGGATATTGCCTTTCGATCCTTATAAATATGGGGCAAACGGAGGATATCCTTTTACGGAAGGAAACGGATGGCAATATTATTGGTATGTGCCGCAAAACATTCCGGATTTGATTGAACTGACGGGGGGTGAAGACGCTTTCTGCAAGCGTTTGGACGAGTTCTTTACGTCGGACGAAACGAGCGGGGCGAAAAATGACAATGCCTCGGGGTTTGTCGGCCTGTATGCCCATGGCAATGAACCCAGCCATCATGTGGCCTATCTTTACGCCATGGCCGGTCAGCCGGCCAAGACCCAACAGTTGGTGGAGCACATCAAGCGTACCTTATACAATACCTCTTCTTCCGGTTATGCGGGCAACGACGACTGCGGCGAGATGTCGGCCTGGTATGTCTTCTCAGCCCTCGGTTTCTATCCGGTAAATCCGGCATCGGGAGAGTATGTGATAGGAAGTCCTACGGTGGACCATGCGGAAATCATGCTGCCCGGTGGAAAGAAGTTCACCATCGTGGTGAAGCGTAAAGGCGGAGCCGGTGCGGCCTACGTGAAATCCGTGAAGTTGAACGGACATAAATTGGATGGTTATGTGCTGAAACATGCCGACATCATGAAGGGGGGCACGCTGGAGTTTGAGATGGTGGCCCGGCCCAAAGGGAAGGTGTTGAATTTGCGATAGTGTAACAGGTGTGCGCTCTTCCTTGCGGTGGGGGCATCTGAAACGTATGAATGCTGCGTCCTGTCTTTTTGTAGCGGGATGCAGCATTTTTATTGCAAAAAGTTAGTCAGAGAACCATTTTTTTCGTCTTGAGAAGTTCGAATTACGGTCAGATAAAGTGACTTTATTGCAAAAGATAAGGGTCAAAACCTCCTGATTCCGGTCTTTTTTCCTCTTTTCGGACCACTTTTCTGCTGCGAATGATTTTTCGTTTGGCTTAGATTGAAAAATCATTTGCCGCATAACTTTTCGACTCTCTTTGCAGAATACGAAGATTTCCTTTGGAAAATGGAGGATATCCCCTCGGTTATCGCCCTTTTTTCATCTAATTGACGAAAAAAAACGGTAAGAAAAGTAATGCAAAATGTTTATGGAATCACTTGGATGCTTGCATTATTTTGTTTGTGTGCGGACAAATATTCTTGAAACATTTCAGAATGTCGTCAAGATGCCTCTGCGGTTTTCAAAATGATAAAATGCCAATGCGCGAGAATACGTTATTTCCGTTTATTCCCGGCAACGGACGGAAATACGCGAATCTCGGCACGTTAGATTTGGCATTTTGACACTTATATTCAGAGGCCGGAAAGCTATAGACGTTTCTTGGGAATATGGGGTGGCTTCAACGACATGACGATTGTAGTATGTTAAGATAGCCGAAAACAATTATGGGTTTTGTTATAAAGTGTAAAAGAAACACTTTACGTCTGTGGCAGGAAAGTGCAGTGTTATTTGTGCATGTAAAAATGATAAAATCGTGTATCGTCGTGCTTTATGAGCCGCTTTGAAGCATGAATTTCTTTTTTTGACGCATTCCTATCATTCGTATGGCTTCTTTGTGCTTACTTTTGTATTGCGATAAAATTGAATAGGTGTATATCGTAGAGTTTTGAAATGTTAAATGAAAAATATCATGGAATGAAAGAGTATAGTCGTTTTAATGAAGTAAGACAAATATTCGTATCGCTTTTGTTGGGTGGTATGTTGTTTTGTTCTTGTGCGACGGACTGCATGGATGATGTGTTGCATTCTAATACTTCTGTTGATAAAGTGGATGAAAAAAGTGGAAGGGGAAGTGAAATGTATGACTATATTTATGCAGAAGTTAAGAATATTGACCTTACAAAATATCCTAATTCTGCATTAAAAGTTTATCCTTTTCGGCCTGCTGAATATGGAAGTGAGATGACTGAAATACCACAAATAGAATCTATTGTGATGTATACTCGCGAAGAACCCGATAGGGCGCATACAACAGTGCTGTTGAAAGTGCATGATGATCGGTTTGATATGGATTTTCCTGTAAACTCTATCGGTGGAGAGATTGTTCCCGCCAGAATATTCATGCCTTGCTCATTCGCTTTTGTTTTTTATTCGTCACAGTATCCGCAAGTTGAAACGATGGTCGTAGAGTGGTATAAGGCTGATGCAGTACCATATGAATATTTGGATTTTTTTAAATAAATAGTTTATTAATAAAATAAGATATATGAGAAAATATAAGATGAATAACTTAAACGCTTGCCTCTGTGCCGCAGTGTGCTTGTCTTTGTTCAGTTCGTGCAAAGACGACTACATCTATGACGATGAGGCTCCTGCTTGGTTGGGTGAGAACATCTACGAGTATTTGGAGCATGAGGGGCAGTACACGAGTTATTTGGCACTCGTGAAGGATTTGGGTTATGAAGAAACATTGCGTCGTACGGGCAGCAAGACTTTGTTCCCTGCCACAGACGAGGCGTTTGCTAATTATTTCCGGGCCAATGGGATGAATGGCAGTGGAGCGGAATTTGTGCATGGTCTTCCGGCCTCACAAAAACGCTATTTGTTCAATACTACGATGCTTAATATGGCATATTTAAGCAATATGTTGGCAAACGTTACTTCTGATGCTGATGGTTTGAGCGAAGGTACTGCTGTGCGTAGGACTTCCTCTGCGACTCTCCTTGACACTGTTCCTTATGTTTCTTATGCAGATATGCCAAAGACAAGTTTCTGGAAGCGTTTTGAGAGAAAAGGCGGTACTTTTTTGGCAGATAACGGTAATCGAATGTCTGTATTCTTTACGCCACAGTATTTTTCCAGGATAAATTTGACGGAATCCGATTGGAACGTGATTTCCAAAGGGTGGGGGACGCCTTGGGACGCAAGTGGTTTCTATGTGAATGGTATCCATGTGCAGGCTCAAAACAAGGACGTGACTTGTAAGAATGGTTATTTGCATCTGGCCGACGGTGTGGTGACGCCTTTGCCGAATATGGCGGAAGCTATTACCTCCACGCCAGAGGTTTCGCAATTTGCTGAATTGTTGGACATGTTCTCTTTCCCTTATTATGACGGTATGGTCCAATCTAACTTGGCAGCCGCCTATGGTGGCATTTTTAACGAGGATTCCACTGTATTTGTCAAACGTTATTTCAACCAAACGGATTTTAATTCCGATCCGGAGGGGAAGGTCGATATCAATGGCTATGGCACGTTGCTTTACGACCCAGCTTCGCATGCATACGGTGGGAATACAGACATGGCCATGATGCTTGTTCCTACGAATGAAGCCATGCAGGAATATTGGACATCGGAGGAAGGTAAATTTCTTGCTGATAAGTTTCCGCAGTGGGATAGTGTGTACACGAAAGTAATTTCTGCGTTTTTGCAGAATCACCAACAACGTTCGTTCAGCGGTGCATTACCGCACAATTGGGACATCGTGGCTGATAATGCGGGTTATGAGTTGGGCATTACCGAAAATGACATAGTAAAAACCATACCGGCAAACAACGGATTGATTTATGTGACCAACAAGGTCTTCGCACCTGTGGATTACCAAAGCGTGTATGCACCGGTGTTGATTTCCGATTCCACGACGATCATGTCTCCTGCTATTAAGAATGATGTGGATAATGATTACAACTTGAAATACCATTTCTATCTCCGTTCGCTTGACAGTCGTTACAATCTGTTGGTACCCACGGATCAAGCCTTGGCGGACTATCGTGACCCCATCACATGGGCCATTTGGGCGAATGAACAAATAGACAATCGCGAAATATGGTCGTTCCGGGTATATATGGGGCGTGTCGTAGCCGATGTGTATGCCGTGAATGAAGACGGAGCCAAGGGTGAACTCCTTCGTACGTTGGATGATGAAACGGGGGATGAGCGGAATCAAGTAAATGACCGGTTGCAAGATTTGCTAGACATGCATATTGTTGTGGCCAATGATGAGGCGGAGCCTCTTTCCGGTTATCTGGACGAAGGTGTTCAACCTTATTTCCTGACTAAAGGCGGTGCCGTGCTGCAGGCAGAAGGCGTTGGCGGTGCGCTGTCAGTCAAAGGGCTTGGAGATGTGGAAATGGGATGGCCTTCGGCTCATGTAATTGCGTTGGAAAATGGTGATCCTGCACGTTATGAGATGACCAATGGGCGTACGTTTTTTATAAACCGTATTTTGCAAGACTCTTATAAGTCGGTATATTACACGATGGCTGATGTTGAAACGCATGAAGCTTATGCGGCTTTCTATCAGTTGTTGCAAGGTGACGAACGCGTATGGACTTATTTTGAAGAAGATGACGATGTGGAGCCTATTTTTGATTTGAATGCCACGACTTCTTCGTCAGGGCTTGGTCCTATTGTGACTTCGTTTAATAACTTCCGTTATACGGTGTTAGTCCCGACCAAGGAGGCTTTGGACAGGGCTTTTGCAGAAGATCCGGAATTGTGGACTTGGGAGCAGATTGCTGCCGAAACCGATGCGGGTAAGAAGAAAGAAAAGACACTTTATCTGCTGAACTTCCTGCGTTACCATTTCGTGGATGGCATTCTTCCTTTGGGAGAGGGTATTTCTTATAACGGTTCGTATGCTACGGCGGCTCGCGATGAAAACAACCATTTTGTATATTTGAATGTATCGGGAAATGGCAGTCAACTGACATTTACTTCTGAAAATACGGGAACACAGGCTCATGTGGTAACAGAGGATGAGAGCAATTGTAATGTGTTTACGCGTGATTATATCGTAAATAATAGCGACTACAAGGCGGCTACTCAAATCATAGCCTCCTCACATGCTGTCATTCATCTGGTAGATCATGTAGTAGATTATCGTTAATCAAATAATAATCAGACAGGTTATGGAAAATAAGATAAAATCAGTGGTGTTGTGGTTGGCTTTCTGCCTTTTGGCCGGGGTAGCTTATGCCCAAAGCGGTGGCGTGATTGTCACCGGTAAGGTTTATGCCGATGATGAACCGGATGGTTTCATCGGAGCCACCGTTGTGGAGCAGGACAAGAACGGACGTATATATTCATCTGCCCTGACGGATTTTAACGGAAACTTTTCATTGAAGGTGAAAGACCCGTCGCATTCTTTGAACTTCTCGTTTGTGGGTTATAAACGTAAAACTCTACCCATAGGGGCGCAGCGGAAGTTTGATGTGAAATTAGAGACACAGAATGTGCTGAAAGAGGTACAGGTTAAGGCGTCAAAGTTAGTGACGGGGGGTGGTGCGTTGGCTATTCCCGAACGAGAATATTCCGGGGCGATGCAGAAGTTTAATACAAAGGCTATCGAAGGGGTGTCCGTACCTTCTATCGATGATGCCTTGCAGGGACGTATTGCAGGTTTGGATATTGTGGCCAATTCCGGTGACTTGGGCAGTGGCACGGTGATGCGTATCCGTGGTATTACTTCTATCAATTCCAATTCACAGCCGCTTATCTTGCTGAACGGTATTCCTTTTGAAAGCAATATCGACGATTCGTTTGACTTCGCTTCAGCCGATCAGGAAGAGTTTGCCTCCTTGTTATGTATCAGTCCGGATGACATCGAGGAAATCACGGTTTTGAAAGACGGTGCAGCAGCAGCTATTTGGGGAAGCCGCGGTGCCAATGGTGTGATTGACATCAGGACAAAGAAGGGTGCAACAGGACCTACACGTGTAAGCTATTCCTATCGTTTTTCAGGTTATACTCAGCCTAAAGGTACGGAATTGCTCAATGGCGATGATTATACGATGCTCATGAAACAGGCTTATTTTAATCGTGCTCAGCAAGATTGTAATATCCCGGAGTTCAGCTATGACCGTTCACAGTTTATTTCTGCATACGGAACGGCCCAGGATTTTGAGAACTTTAATAATAATACAGACTGGGTGGATGAGGTGATCAAGCATGGTTTTACCCACGACCACAATCTTTCTGTGAGCGGTGGTGGTGATAAGGCCAAATTCCGTGCTTCATTCGGTTATTATAATCAGACGGGTACCATTATCGGTCAGGAGATGACCCGTTTTTCCAATCGTATGAATCTGGACTACAACGTAAGTTCACGGATGATGTTTTCTGCGGAATTTGCTATCACTTATACGGATAATGACAAGAATTATACGGACGATCCGTACGGTGAGGATAATTTATTGAACATCGCCCGTAAGCGTATGCCGAATGCATCGGTTTTCCGACAGGATGCCAATGGAAAAAATACGGATGTATACTTCAATATCGCGCAGAATTCTCAATTGGATGACGCGCAGAAGAATTTGCGTAATCCTGTAGCTATCGGTAACCTGGCTTCCTATCAGCAGACAAGTATGCGTATCATGCCGACATTACGCTTACAATATGATTTCTTAGACCCGGCTGGAGAAGCCAAGCTTCGTTATTCGGGTTATATTAAGTTCGATTCTGAGAATGTGAAAGATACCAAGTTCTTGCCTCGTGAAACTACTTCAAAGAATTGGAACGACGGAAGTGTGAATAAGGCATACGGAAAAGAGAGTGAAGCTTCTTCTATCTATACTGCTCATGATTTGACATGGCAACCCAAGCTCCCTGATGCACATTCCTTGATGCTCTATGGCAAGTGGGAAATGGATATGGCCAATTCCAGAAATCAGGAGTTTGAACGTTACGGACTGGCTTCCACATCTGCTACGGACGTTACGAACTTGGGACACCTGAACACTTTCAAGAGTGAGCGGAGCGAAGGGCGTAATATGGCTTTTCTTTTGCAGGGCCACTATTTTCTGCTTGATCGTTACGTGTTCGATGTGACGGCACGTTGGGACGGTAGTACGCGCTTTGGACCGGGAAATCGTTGGGGCTTCTTCCCTTCTGCATCAGTGAAATGGCTTATCTCGGAAGAGAAGTTCTTTGATTTTGCAGATGATTGGATGGATGAGTTTGCTTTGCGTTTAAGTTATGGTGTAACTGGTAACCGTCCTGATTACGAGTACTTGCATTATGCCCGTTACAGTAGTTTCGGGACGAGTTACATCGACATTCCGGCTATTAAACCTTCGTCTCTGCAATTGACCGATTTGAAATGGGAACGTTCCACGTCATATAATCTGGGTGTGGATTTGAGCCTTTTCGATTGGCGTTACCGTTTGGTGGCGAACGTGTACCATCGTCGTACGGACGACTTGTTATTTAAAGACCAGTCTATCCCGTCTTCAACAGGATTTGGTTCCATATCCTATATTAATGGAGGTACGATGGATAATGATGGTTGGGAAATCGAGTTCAGTACGAACAATATGATAAAGCGTGGAGATTGGTCCGTAGATTTGAGCTTGAACTTCTCGAACTATGTGAATACCATCATCGATCTGGATGAGAATGTGTTGCATAATTACAATGCAGACTTTAATTACTCGAACGGCTCTTACCTGAACCGTTTCCAGGTGAATAACTCTTTCGGTTCCATTTACGGTTTCCGTTATAAAGGAGTGTACCAATACGATACTTACCAACCAGACAAACCGGATGCTACGGCACCAGTGGTGCGTGATGCAAATGGTAACGTGGTGTTAGATGGTTCCGGTGACCCCATTCCGATGTATTTCGCATACGGAACGACGAATGAATACCGTTTCCGGGGAGGAGATGCAATCTATGAGGATATTAACCATGATGGTACGATAGACGAGTTGGACATCGTGTATTTGGGTAACTCCAATCCGAAGTTTGATGGTGGTTTCGGGACGACCATCCGTTGGAAGCGTCTTTCATTGAACGTGTTCTTCAACTATCGCGTGGGAGGTAAGATTATTAATTACGGACGAATGTATTCCGAGAGTATGTATAATACGGAGAATCAATCAGTGTCCACGAACTGGCGTTGGCGCAAGGATGGCGATGTGACGGAAATTCCGCGTGCTCTTTTCCAGAGTGGATATAATTGGTTGGGGAGTGATCGCTTTGTAGAAGATGGTTCTTTCTTGCGTTTGAAACAGTTGACATTGAATTACTCTTTCGATCCTAAATTGTTGAAGAAGGCGCATCTGAATACTCTTAATCTCTCTTTGACGTTGAATAACATGTTTACTGTGACTAAATATACAGGGGCGGATCCTGAGATTTCACCGAATAATATCGGAGTGAGTGAGGATAAAAACCGTACGCCACGTTCGCGTTACTTTACGTTTGGCCTGACCATAGGTATTTAACTTTTAAAATAAATGTGAGATGAAAAAGTATATATATAAAATAGGTGCCTTCTTCCTAAGTTTGCCTTTTTTAGGTGTCACAGCTTCCTGTGATGACTGGTTTGGCATTATGCCGCAGTCTGAGATGGTGGCTGAGGATTTTTGGAAAGATGAGCAAGATGTGAAAAGTGCTGTAGGTGCTTGTTACAGAGCTATGCTAGAAGACGGCTTTATGCGTCGTTTGATTGTATGGGGTGAATTGCGTTCAGACAATGTGATAAATGGCTTGGGGACTGATACGGAAATAGGATATATATTGAATGCAAACCTGAACGAGGCTAATAGTTATTGCAAGTGGAATGATTTTTATACGGTCATTAACTACTGCAATACCATGATTCAAAACGCACCGATGGTGAGGGAACGCGATGCGGATTTTACGGAGGAGGACTTGAATCACTATTTGGCAGAGGCCAAGGGTATCCGTGCATTCTGTTATTTTACGTTGGCACGTACATTTAAAGACATACCTTATATGGAAACTCCTTATGTAGACGATACGCAAAGATTTCAAGTTGAGCAGACTTCATTTGAAAATGTGTTGGACACTTTGATAAGTGATTTGAAGACCGTGGAGGATGTGGCCGTGTCAGACTACGGTGATACCGAAGCATATAATCGCGGACGCATAACACAGAAAGCCATTTGGGCCTTGGTGGCCGACATGAGTTTGTGGAGGGGGAACTATCGTCAGTGTGTAGACTACTGTAATAAGATTCTGACAACGGCGACAAATCCGTTGAGCCTTCTTCCTGCTGATACCTATTTTAATACGGTGTTTGGGCCTGCAAGGGGAAACTCTGATGAAAGTATTTGGGAGTTGCAGTTCGATCCCAATACGACTAATGGGGCGGTCAGCACGTTTTACGGGAGTTCCAATAACCTTTCTCCGTTGCTGTCTTCACTTGATTTCGATGGACAGAATGGAGAGGATTGGTGGGGGGGCTTGGATATGCGCCACGCCCAGTCTTACGTAGAGGATGGGTTGTATATGATTAAGAAATATACTTCTTATTGTTATGCTACGGATTTTGAGGATGTGAAGGCCAATGATTTTCAGTATGGAAATAATGAATCCAATTGGATAATTTATCGTTTGGCTGATGTGTATTTGATGAAAGCCGAAGCTTTAGTTGAACTTGGTGACATTGCCGGGGCTGTTGACATGGTTTCTTATACCTATGATAGGGCACATCCGGATTTGGAGACTGGAAGTTTGAAGGCTCAGTATCCGGCATCCACTTCGCAATCGGTAATTCGTGATTTGGTTTTCGATGAGCGTCAGCGTGAATTCCTTTTTGAAGGCAAGCGTTATTTCGACATTGTACGTCGTGCGCGTCGTGAAGGTAGTGTGACGGCCTTGGTTAATACGTACTTGTTGCGCAAATATGTGGCTATGAGTTTGAATCAAACTACGGTGCTCAGCAAAATTAACGATATTGATGCCATTTATATGCCTATCCATCAGGATGAATTGCGTTTGAATTCCTTGTTAGAACAGAATGCATTTTATAAAACTTCGGAAGATATCTCTAAAAATTGACGATTATGAACAAAATACATAGATTATTCAAGTGGGGACTGTGGTCGGTGGCGGTTTTGTGCCTCTCTGGCATGCAGATGTCTTGCAATAGCGATGATATTGATGCTGATGCCATGTACACGTTTACGGGTGAGACGGTGGCATCGTTTTGCCAGAACGATCCAGAGTTGTCGGACTTTTACCAACTGATAACCAAGTGTGGGGCAGATGCTTTATTGGAGGTTTATGGTCACTATACTTGTTTTATACCCAATAATGATGCTATTGCCGCTTATTTATCGGAGAACAATAGGTCCTTGGATGACATCACGGTCGAGGAAGCGCAAAAGATTGTGTACAACTGTGTTATCAGAGGTACTGCGGAATATACTTCACAGGAGTTTGTTGCTGGTTCTTTGTCTTCTATGACTTTGTCTGAGCGTCATTTGATTCTTTCGTTTACTACTTCAACGGATAACAGACGGGAGATTTGGGTAAATGGACAGGCTCGTGTGGAACGTTTAGATCAGGAAGTGCACAACGGAGTAATCCATGTGGTGAACAAGGTTATCCAACCTTCAGAAATGACTCTTTTGGAGGTGATGCAAAATAATGAGAACCTGACTATATGGGCTATGGCTTATGAGGCTTCCGGTTTGAATGAAGGGATGGAGAAACTTTATGATGAAAGTTATGTGAATACTTATGGGTCGGATATGTATCAATATGGCGACTATAAGTTGCATGTGCCGACGAGCCGCCGTTATGGTTGGACTGCTTTTTGCGAGCCGGATGAATTGTTGAGGCAGGCAGGAATTACGGGTAATACTCGCGAAGAGATTTTGGTAAGTTTGGAGAACTATGCCCGTACGTATTACGGTTCTGAGGATTTGGGTAATTATAGGAGCGAGAAGAATCCGTTACATCGTTTCGTCGCTTATCACTTGCTGAACCGTCAGATGGCCACGAATGACATGGTGTTCGATACGCCGGCAGCATTGATTAATCCGACGTATGCGGATAAATTGGTAGAATATTATGAAACCATGTACACTTATCGCATCATGGAAATCAAGGCCGGTAATAAGATTAACCAGCAATCCAATGGAGATTATGTGGGCATAGACGAGGCGAATAGCAACATCGAAGCATTGAACGGTTACATCCATACACTGAAGAATATATTGGTGTATGACGACGCGGTAATGCGTAATGATGTATTGCACAAACGTATCCGTTTCGATGCCATGTCATTACCTCCACAGTTGACTAACAATAATATTCGTTGGCATAATGTGGATATTTCCGATGCAAATGGATATACGGTCACTCCGGATTATTGTGGGGAGTATTTTACATTTAACGATGCTTGCTCGTGTCTGATGTGGGGAAGTCAAGGGTGGGCGGCTTTCCAAGGTGACGAAATCAATATGAAGGACAATTATGACTTCACTTTGCGCTTGTTGCCAGTTCCGCCTGGAAATTGGGAGTTCCGTATCGGCTATAATGCCGAAGGATGGCGTGGTATGGGACAAATCTATTTTGATGGGGTTATCACAGGGACGCCTGTTGATTTAAAAATCGGAGACGTGCAAGGCGATGCCCGTACGGGATGGGTGGCCGATGAATCTACTGCGGACGATGGAGTGGAAAATGATAAGATGATGCGTAATTTGGGATACATGAAGGCACCAGAATCTTGTTGGTATGCACATGATAACATTCCGCTTAGGGATTGGTATAAAGCTTTGCGTTACATTGTAAACCAGTATAGTTTCCAAGATTATGGGGCACATAAGTTGCGTATGCGTAGTGTGGATTTCGCAGGTCGTGAATTTTCCATTGACTATTTCGAGTTTATCCCGGTGGATATGATTCGTGATGAGGATCGCTTGTAATAACTATTAAGAAAGTAAGAACAAATGAAACAAATAAATAAAGGAATCATCTGTTTGTTATCGGGGATGGCGTTGTTCGTTTCCTGTAATGACGAGTGGGATGCGCACTATGACCGGAATGGTAGTGTGCCTCAGGTCAGCTTGATGGACTTACTCCGTAATGATGCATCGTTAAGTACTTTCACGCAAATAGTGGAGGTAACGGGGACTGATAGTTTGCTTGTATCCAATCAAACCTACACGGTATGGGCACCAGTAAATGAGGCTCTAATAAATGTGGATATGACAGACCGAGCTGCCTTGGAACGTTTGGTGAAAAACCATATTGCTCGTTACACTAACCCTACTTCTACGCAGCCTGGAAAGTATATTTATATGCTTAATGGTAAGCGTATGGCATATGATGATGCAGAGTCGTTCAATGGAACATCTTTGGAGGATGGTAATGAACGGGCGATTAATGGTGTTTTGCATAAGTTGAGGGACACTATTCCTTACCGTTATAATTTCTATGAATATTTGTCTGTCTATCCTGAGTATTCCAAAGTGTATGAGTTCATCAATCGCTTCGTGGAGAAAAGGTATGATGCGTCAGCTAGTGTAGGAACGGACTCGGTGTTTGTGGATTATAACCCGATGCTTTATTCTTATTATTATGGTATTGGGCATATCGATGATGAGGACTCGCTCTATACTATGATTTTGCCGGATAACGCGGCTTGGGATAAAGCTTATGCTCATATCAGTCCTTATTTTACGACATATAATGCAAACGAAGCTGTGGCAGACTCCATTCGCGATGTGCAGACAGGGCAAGCTATTCTGAATGGCTTAACATTCAGAGGAAAGGTCGATGATCCGGCATCAAAGGATTCTTTAGTAACGGTTACTGGAAATGTGATTTATCAGACGAGCCGTTATTTTGCACCTTATACGAAACTGGATGCTTCCAACGGGCTGATGTACTTAGCGGAGGGGGATTTGATTTTGGATGATACTTGTACTTGGAATAAAGAAATTCTAGTGGAAGCTGAGTATTTGAATGGGCGGACTACGAGTACCAGTACGAGCGCTTACGTGCGCAATACTGATGTAAATAGTGCCGTGCAAGGCGTGAGCAACAATAGTTATTTGGAGGTGACCAATGCTACAGGTACGGCGGAAGTCACTTTCGAAATTCCTCAGATTTTGGCTGGCAAATATGACGTATATGTGGATTTTGTTCCACCTGTCATTGACGGAGTTGCTTTGGCCGAGGAAAAAACGCGGTTGGAGTTCCGTTTGGTTTATCCACGTGCAGACAGAAATGGTACTTCTAATATATCGCGTGACGATGATGATGATCCGGATTTGATTATCGGCGGGGACAGCGTTGGCGATAACAAAGTGAAGACTTTGAAAGTTTGGAGTGCATTGGAGTTGCCCGCAGCCAATTATTATGATGGAATGTGGTTTATGGATGAGAATAATTCCACAGATGACGTAAAGGTGCGTACAACGCTTCGTATTCGTACCAATGTGAAAGCTTCGGAGGTAAATGTGAAATATCGTCGTCGTTTTCGAGTAGACCGTATTCGTTTTGTGCCTGTACCTTGATTTGTTAATCCTTAAAGCATGATGAGTTATGTATTCTATATTTAATTCTTATTTGTTGAAACTTACGGGAACTGTGGCCGGTTTAGCTTTCTTCTCTTTTGCCTTAAAGGGCCAGGAGACGGCTCACGTAGACTCGATAAAAACCGGGCAGACTGAAAAGGTTCAGATGCCTTACCATGTGAAGGGGCGAGTAGTAGATGCCGTGACGGGGCTAGGCTTTGCCGGTGCTCGTATTACAACTCCTGATGTAAACGTATCAGCGATGACTGATGAAAATGGTGACTACGAGATAGGATTGCCCGATTTGCGGGTACCGCTTTATGTAGATGCGCCGGGATATTCCCGACAAGTGGTAGCCGTTAAAGGGCGTACAGAAGTGAATGTGTCGCTCTATACCGTACCGGGGCATTCTTATTATGACGATGAAATGTCCGTGTCGGACGGACGGGTTGTGGTGGACGGTTTTACGGCAAGCGCGTTAAGCATGACGGAAGATATGAATTCTTTATTGGCCGGTCAGATGCGTACGTCTGCCCGTTCGGGTGAGCCTGGGGCAAGTGCTTCCTATTTTGTGCGTGGTTACAATTCTTTAAATCTTTCTTCCCAACCTTTGTTTGTGGTGGATGGTGTAGTCTGGCAGATGCAGGATGAGGGAATCTCTATTGTGGATGGTTATTACAATAACCCTTTGACTTTGCTTGACCCGTCAGATATAGATAAGGTAACGGTATTGAAGAATGGTTCGGCTATTTGGGGCACACGAGGAGCAAATGGCGTTGTGTTGATTCAAACTAAGCGTGCCGGAGAGATGGCGACGAAGATCGATGCTAACATTTCTTTTGGATTTCAGACACCCTTTGAGACATTGCCAGTAATGGGAGCTGATGCCTACCGTCGTTATGCCACTGATGTTATGTCTGGTATGGATCGGCATGAAGTGGAAGATTTCCAGTTCACGAATGATGACCCTTCGCGGTCTTTTTACCGTGCTGTACATAATAATACTGATTGGATGGATGAAATCAACAAAACAGCTTTTATCCAAAATTATGGTATCTCTGTGTCGGGTGGTGACGACATAGCTCTTTACCGTTTCTCTCTGGGGTATGCTCAAAATAATGGAAACATAGATGGAACAAAGTTTGATCGTCTGAATGTGCGCTTCAATTCAGACATCAAGTTGACGGACGAATTTAAGATATTGTTCGACATCGCTTATACGCAGACCGGACATAAGGTGACTTTTGATGGATTGGATCGAATGCGCTCACCGTATTATCTTGCATTGGTAAAGTCGCCACTTTATTCTCCTTATCAATATAATGAGAGTGGTTCTTTAAGCGGTCGTTTGACGGATGTGGACGAGTTGAATTATGGTAACCCGTTGGCTTTGTTGGAGAAAGATAATATGCCGACGCTCGATAAATATCGTTTCACGCTGAACCTGCGTCCGACTTACCAAATTACCGACCGTTTGGAAGCTGCTGCTCTTTTCGGTTTCTCTTATGATAAGGAGAATGAAGATTTGTTCATTCCGGATGCAGGCGTAGCGAATGAGCCGCTTTACAATGATTTGGGTGAAGTGTATGCTACGGCATTGAACGAAGTTCGCAGTTCTATGGCTCGGCAGACTTCCCTTTCGTTGGACGCTTATTTGAAATGGGATATTTTGAAAGGATACCGGCACAATCTGTCCGCAGCCTTGGGCTATCGTTTTTATAACGACTATTTCAAATATACATATGGTCAGGGCTACAATACGGGTTCTGACTATATGACAGCTTTGTCCAATACGACGAGTGACTTGCGTTATCTTTTCGGGACGGAATACATGGATCGTAACATGTCTTGGTATTTGAATGCGGATTATGGTTTTATGAACAAGTATTTCCTGAATATCGGAATGTCGATGGAGACTTCTTCTCGTTTCGGTAACGAAGCCGGAGGAATAGACTTGTGCGGTGTGTCGTGGGGATATTTCCCGTCGGTCAGTGGAGCTTGGCTCATTTCTTCCGAGAAATTCATGCGTAATGTGGATTTTATCAACAATTTGAAGTTGCGTGTGGCCTATACGATGACGGGTAACGGTAATTTGCCTGTTTATGCCAACCGTACTTATTTCACTTCTTCTTTGGTGGCTAATGATGCTGTGGGCGTGGTATTGAGCAATATCGGGAATGAAAAGTTGAGATGGGAAACCACTGGCCGGGCTAACGTAGGATTTGATTTTAGCATTTTGGCGAACCGTTTGAACATGAATATCGACTATTTCTATTCCAAAACGAAAGATTTGGTGACGCTCCGCTCTTTGAACGAAGAAGCTGGTTTACAGTATTATTATGACAATAATGGTGAAATGGAGAACCGGGGCTTTGAGATTGCAGCCAATGCTCGTATCGTGGATACGAAAGATTTCAAGTTCAATGCAGGGTTGACCGTAGGCCATTATAAGAATAAAATTACGTCCTTGCCCAATGGCAGTTTCACTACGGAAGTAGCCGGAGGAACGGTATTGACTACGCAAGGACAGCCGGCAGGTGTGTTTTATGGTTATCAGACCGACGGGGTATATGTCACAGCTCAGGAAGCTGCGGATGCCGGGCTTGCCATTCTTTCTTCTTCGGGCCAGCGTATTCCGTTCTCGGCTGGCGACATGCGTTTCGTGGATCATTCCAAAGACGGTATCATCGGGGAAGATGACCGCGTGGTCATCGGTGACCCGAATCCGGATATCTATGGTAATTTTAACTTGAACTTCCGCTGGCGTGATTTGGAACTGGGAGCACTTTTTACTTATTCTTTGGGTAATGATGCCTACAATGCCTTACGTGCCAACTTGGAGTCGGGCAACAGTTTGTCCAACCAAAGCATAGCCATGGAGAACCGTTGGATGGCAGATGGCCAAGTGACAGATATTCCTCGTGCCACTTATGACGACCCGATGGGGAATGCCCGTTTCTCAGACCGTTGGATTGAGGATGCATCCTATTTGAAGTTTAAACGCCTGATGTTGTCATACCGTGTTCCGGTACGTTCCACTTCATTCCTGCAAGGAGTATCGGTATGGGCTGCAGTGAACAATCTTTGCACGTTGACGAAGTATTTGGGTACGGATCCTGAATTTTCATACAACCAGTCTGTGCTTTACCAAGGTGTGGATGCTGGGTTGACACCACAATCTCGTTCGTTTCAGATTGGGGTGAAATTGAATTTGTAATGCAAAATAAGAAAGTGAATATGAAGACATTTATCAAAAACTATATGAAAGCTGTGGGTGTCGTTTGTGCTTGTATGGCAGCTTTCCCGGCCTGTACGGATATGATGGAGACAGATTCTACTACGGTGGGTTTTGAGGAGGACAACCGTTTGGATTCTCCAAATGATTCCCTTTATTCTGTGTTGGGTATCCTTTCGCAGGTGCAACGTTTGGGCGACCGTTATGTGTTGCTGGGAGAGTTGCGTGGCGACTTGATGGAAGCTACTGCGGATGCCCATGTAGATATTCAGGAGATTTCCAATTTTAGTGTTTCGTCGGGTAATGAATATGCCTCGTTTTATGATTATTACAATGTCATTAATAATTGTAATTATGCCATTGCGAAGATGGACACGAATATTGTGTTTTACGAAGATAAGGTTATGATTCCCGAATATGCGCAAATCAAAGTTATCCGTGCTTGGACGTATTGGCAGTTGGGATTAGCTACTGGACAAGTAAGTTGGATAGAAGAACCTGTACTAAGTCTTGAATCTGCACTTAAAAATTATCCGCAGAAGAATCTTGAAGACTTGGCACAGTTGCTCATTGACGATCTGACCCCGTATGTGGGTGCCCGTGCATTGGATTATGGAACGATTGACAATTTTGATTCTCGCAAAATGTTTTTCCCGGTAGATATGGTGTTGGGGGATTTATACTTGTTCTTGGGGCGTTATGCAGATGCTGCTACAGCTTACTATCGCCTTATTGATAAGCGTAAATTGACTCTGACCAGCTCTTATGGTAACTATTGGAACAATACCGCTCGTACGAGTGCGTCTGGGGGATGGATGTCAGCTTATGTGAATGTCGGTTCCAACGAATTGCTTTCTTCTTTGGTTTACAGTTCCCGTCCGGATTCTTACCATCCGCAATTGGTACGTTGGTCATACAATGAAGTCCCATCGATTGTACCGACAGTTTCTTTTACGGATTGGATGTCGCGTGTGACACATTATTATGCTGCCGAGAATACAACTCGTATACAGGGATTCTTTACGGGGGATTTGCGTGGACAGTTTGAATTCCCGAACGGTACTACTTCATCTGTCTCTTACAGCACCAATGGTTTAGGGGATTATAAGGGTGTGCTTATTGATAAATTCTATTCTTTGTCTGTATCCGGTGGGGTAGAAGATCCGGAGAATGAGATTTTGGGAGGTTTGCGTTATGTGCGTAATTTGCCGGTATACCGTGCGTCACAAGTTTATTTACGTTTGGCTGAGGCTATTAACCGTTATGGTCGTCCGGCAACGGCTTTTGCTATATTGGCATACGGGTTGAACAAGACGACGTTGGCTAATGCTTCGAGAATTCCTGTAGGTGAACGTACAGGGGAGATGTTCTTGGATTTTACATCAGATACGTATGATAATAATGTGGGGACTGCCACTCGTGGTCGTGGTCGGGCTATTGGCTATACCGGTTCGGATTATCTCATTCCGGATTATACACCGTATGATATAGTAACGGAAACAGATGAGGAAACGGGTGAGGAAGTAGAAAGAAAAGTGGTTTCTACAGATCCTGTCCGTTTAGCTGCTGCCAAAGCTGATTCTATTGAATATGTAGAAAACTGTATCATTGATGAGATGGCCGCTGAGACGGCTTTTGAGGGCAGTCGTTTCTTCGATTTGATGCGTATTGCACGTCATCGTGGACAGTGGCCAGCTTATGCGGCCGAAAAAGTAGCCGCTCGTTTTGAAGATGGGAAGGGTGACTTACAAGTCCGGTTAATGGACGAGGATGCATGGTTCTTGAAATAAAAAGAAAGTTTATTAAATATTTGGAGGATTTTGATATGAAAAAACTTGTAATGAAGGTCATGTTAGGATGTGCACTCTTTGGAGTTGCCAAAGCGACTGCACAAAATCCATTGTCGTTTGAGACAGATTTCACCTTGGGGGATATAGGGGGATGGTCGAGCCATCGGAGCCGCGCATTTGTGGCCGATTTTAATAATGACGGATTGATGGATATGTTTTGGAATGGCACATCCGAGAACAAAGGGTGGCAGGCGCGTAGCGTATTGATTAAAAATTTAGGAGACAGGCAGTTTGAGGGCGTATGCGATGCCATTCTGGAAAAGGATACAACCTATAATAAGGTATATTCCAAAGATACGATTTGGATAGATAAAGACAATGACAAGTATGAGTTGCAAGATTCTATCTTTGACGGTAAGGTGGTCATGGATACGGTGGTCAGCGAGACTTTTGTAGGTATGGCTAACGGATTGCCACGTACTGCGTTCGGGCAAGGAAGCCAACCTATCGATTTCAACAATGACGGTTTGGTCGACTTCATTATCCTTAATACTGGCGGGAATGACACGGGCACGCCTCAAGGTTATGTGTTGGTTATTAATAAAGGAAATTGGCAATTTGAGGTTCTGGAGGATGCTTTGCTTTCAAGTGTAGGAGGATTGTCTTCTAATACAGGTGGAGGAAATTTCAATGAAGATACTCCTTACGGCTCATTGGTGACAGGTGACTATGACAAAGATGGTTTTACGGACGTATTGCTTTGTGGCAATGGGCCTTCAGGGCGTTATACGATGCTGTTGCGTAATGTGAATGGAGACCATTTCGAGGAGGCAAAGGTTTTTAATCCATTGCCATTTGACGAAGAGCCTACCAAGATGGGGCTTTTTGAGGAAACCGATGGCGGGTTGGATCCGGAAACAGGTTTGCCTGTCCCCGGAGAATATACAGAGGTACCGACAATGCGGCCGAAACAAATGTCTCACGGTTCGGTGGTGTTCATTGATTTGGATGGAGACGGTTGGTTGGATATTGTGACTACCGGCTATTGTGACGGGCGTGACAACATGACGGTTACGGGGGTGGAACAAGGCGGCAACCAAATCCGTTTCTACCGCAATTTGCAGAATGGTGAGTTTCAGGATGTAACCAATTCGCCTTCTTTGATTGAGTCGGCCAGTCAAGTCTTGGATGCTTATGGCATGGCAAAGGACGGCACCGTGGCTGATGTTTTCCGTGCTTGGGGATGTGAAGAGGGTATCACTATAGCCTTAGATTTTGACCAAGATGGACGCACAGATTTGATGCAATTAGGTACGCAGGGCTGTTCCAACGGTTGGGGAGGCCAGCGTGAATTGAAGCAGGCCAACTGTTTGCGGAACATATCGGATGAAAATGGTTTCCGTTTGGAAGAGATTGCTACAGATATCACTCCGGCAGCCCAATCCGCTTCTACCCGTTTTATTTGGGTGGACCTCAACGGGGATGATTATCCCGATTATATGACGACGGGCTGGACATCCAAAGTCAATCCGGCTACAGGAGAAGCTGCCGGTTGGGGACGTTTCGTGGATTTAAGTGATAACAGTACTTCCTATAATACCTATTTCTTTGAAGATGGTGCTAATGAGCTTTGGGGTGGCTATTTGGCTAAGAGCGGCCCGGGCGTGAACAGTTTCGGAGATTTCGATAATGACAACAACATGGAACTCCTTACTTCGGATTATACCGGTAGCCCGGACAACGGGCGTAATGATCAGCAGGTCATCAGTTGGAATAACTCAGGTGTGGAGTTTACGGCTCCTAATGAAATAGGTGAAATCACGGCTACGGCTGAGAAGGGGCGTGTATTGGTAAAATGGGAAGCTTCAGAGATGAACAATGGTAATGACGCGATGTTCAATGTTTATATTCAGAATAAGGAGACTGGTGCGATGCGTATGGTTGTACCGGCTAATATCGAGACAGGTAAACAGTTGTCCTATGCTATGTTCGGTTGCTATGTGAACACAGGCAACGAGGATGGTGAGGCATCCTATTTGTTCGACAAACTTCCTGTGGGTGAATATATTGTGGGTGTACAGGCTGTGAATTACGCTTATCAGGCTACGGCATGGACCACGACAGAAGTGGCAGTGTCTGAGAGTGATTATGATGGTGTGGCTTCACAGGCTGTGGCACGGGGTATGCAAGTTGTTGTCGACGGCGATGCTATTATCGTGACGAGTGCTGATGATACGCAAGTGAATATTTACAATATGCAAGGTGCCGAGGTGGGTCGGGGCATGACGAATGAGGCTATTACCGTAAACGGTAAGGGTGTGTTCGTTGTGAAATCCGGCAGTAAGGTTGCTAAGATTGTAAAATAAAGAAGCACAGTTTAAGTGATTAACTGTGAATTAGGTTAGGTTGTTTGGCCCGGGACGCCTGTGAAGGTATTCCGGGTCTTTTCTTCTATCGGAAGTTCGGATTGTGCCCGAGGAGTCCTGTTTGTTAAGTCAGTCCTGCGTCAATACCGCTGTTTTTTGGAGTAAATGGATTTCATAGGGACGTTCCGTGAGAGTTATTTTTGTAGTCGGAAGATATTGAATAAAATTATATAGTTTGAGTTTTTAAAGAATAAGGAATGAAAAAGAAGTTTTTATTTGCCGCTTTCTTGATATGCGGTGCGATTTCGTCCGTGGCCGAAGAGAAGCCCAGGTACAAAGATGCTTCGTTGCCTGTAGAGGAACGGGTAGAGGACTTGCTGCGCCGGATGACCCTTCATGAAAAAGTATTGCAATTGCAGAACAACTCTACGAGTGACATTAATGCCATTGAAAATACTTATAAGGGAGGAAGTCCGGGGAGCGTACATGAAATGAGCAAGTCGGCCAAGGAGGCTGCGTTATTGTTCAATAAAATGCAAGAATATTTGCTTACGCAGAATCGTTTGGGGATTCCGGCCTTGGTAACGGTGGAAGGCATCAATGGGGTGACACAAAACGGGTGCACGATATTTCCGCAGGCTATTGCACAGGGTTCGACGTTTAACCCGGAATTAGTGGAAGAAATGTCCCGTGCCATCGGGCGTGAATCCCATGTCATCGGTATTCGCCAGTTGCAATGCCCCGTGTTGGACATCGCACGAGATTTGCGTTGGGGACGTGTAGAGGAGACCTTTGGCGAGGATCCTTTTCTAATCGGTGAGATGGGAACGGCTTTCGTACGTGGTTCGCAGGCCGAGGGTGTAGGAGCCATGCCGAAGCATTTCGTGGCACACGGTACGCCTACGGGCGGATTGAACTGTGCCTCCGTGCCGGGAGGTGAGCGCGAGTTGCGTAACCTTTATGCCTATCCGTTTGCCAAAGTCATCCAGAATGCCGATCCGGTGTCCATCATGGGATGTTATAGTGCATACGACGGGATACCCGTGGCGCATTCAGCCCATTTCATGACCGACTTGTTGCGTGGGGAATTAGGTTTCAAAGGCTTTGTATATTCCGATTGGGGCTCGGTAGACCGCCTGAAGTCGTTCCATTTTGCTGCAGAGACTTCGGAAGAGGCTGCCCGTAAGGCTTTGATAGCAGGTATAGATATGGATGTGTACGACTGGGCTTATCAGACATTGGAAGACCAAGTGAACAAAGGCATATTGGATGAAGCATACGTGGACCGCGCTTGTCGCCGCGTGCTGGCTGCCAAGTTCCGCCTTGGTGTTTTCGATGACCCTTACGGCGACCCGGATAAAGTGGATAAGGTGGTGCGCAGCAAGGCACATGTGGCATTGGCCAAGAAAGTGGCAGACGAAAGCATCGTGCTTTTGGAGAATAAGAATGATATTTTGCCGCTCGACCTGAAAAAATACAAGTCTATTGCCGTGTTAGGACCGAATAGTAATTACGGCGTGGCAGGTGATTACGGTTGGGTGGAATTTGACAATCGTGAATGTGTTACGCTTTTCGACGGGTTGAAACAGGCCGTAGGCAAGGATGTGCAGGTAAATCAGTTGGACGGTTGCGATTGGTGGAGTCAAAAGGATGACGGTATTGCCGCAGCAGTGGAATTGGCTCGGAAAAGCGATATTGCCATTGTGGCAGTCGGTACGCGTAGTGTTTGGCTGGGTCGGGGCGCGAAAGGAAAGAACGTGACTTCGGGCGAGGGATTCGACCTCTCCTCGCTGGATTTGCCCGGCAAGCAGTTGGACCTGCTGAAGGCGGTGAAAGCTACCGGTAAGCCTGTTGTCGTAGTGCTCATTTCCGGTAAACCCTTGGTTATGACTTGGGCCAAAGAGCATGCTGATGCCGTGGTATTGCAGTTCTATGGCGGTGAACAGCAGGGAAATGCCATGGCCGATGTCTTGTTGGGCAAAGTGAACCCCTCAGGACGTCTGAATGTATCGTTCCCTCGCAGTACGGGTAACACGCCGTGTTATTATAATTATTATCCTTCCGACCGCGAGCAAGTGTTCGACCAAGGTGGAAGTTATGAGGAACCAAACGGCCACTATATTTTCGAGAAGCCTTACGCATTGTGGAATTTCGGCCGTGGTTTGAGTTACACCGACTTCGAATATACCGATGTGCACCTGAGCGATACGGTATTCTCGGGCCAAGGCAAGCTGAGTGTGACGTTGAAAGTGAAAAATACCGGTCGGAGAGACGGAAAGGAAGTCGTACAACTATATGTACGTGATAAATTCAGCTCGGTGGTCATGCCCATTCAGCAACTGAAGGCTTTCAAGAAAGTGGAAGTGCCGGCGGGCGGTGAGGTGGAAGTACGTTTGGAGATGCCTATCGATGAATTGGCATTCTACAACGAGACTTTGCACCGTCTGGTAGAGCCGGGCGAATTTGAAATACAAGTCGGACATGCCTCAGACGACATCGTGTTCCGGAAGACAATAGTAGTAAAATAATTCCCTTTTCAGGCCGCTTTTCCCGTTGAGGAAGCGGCCTGAAGCATTTTTTCTATTTTTTGCGCCGTAATTCTTGCGGCTTTTCTGTTTTTTTTAGTCTCTTTGTGACTGTGAATGTAATGCTTGGAAAATTAACTCTTAAACGAATAGCAATGAAAATAGATTGGATACGTATTTCAAAGAAAATGTTCATACTGTCCTTATGGACTGTGCCGATGGCTGTGCAAGCCGACGATATCGTCGTGACGGACGGGATGTGGAAAGTCACTTATATGGAAGGTGAGAAAGCCTTTCGTATTAATGCTCTGAATGAAGAGGGTGCTGCGCGGAAGTGCGTAGTGAATCATTCGGCTTCTGCCGCTCGTTATGATAATACCGAAGGGGAGGCGCGTGAGGTGACCACAGCTTCCTTTGCCGAGGTCTCTTATGATGAGGCTGCAGTGGATGATGAATTTGGAACGGGCAAGTGCTATACTTTTACTTTCAGTCTTCCTGAGAATGGTGACGGGGTGACGATGAAACAACGTTTTTATATCTATTCCGGACAGGACTATATGTTGACAGACCTTTCCTTGGAAGGGGATGCTGCTATCCGAAGCAATTATTTGGCTCCGATCTCGGTCGGAACGGCTTATACGCTTTATATGTCCAATGACGGAAACCGGATGCTGAAAGTGCCGTTTGATAATGACGGTTTCGGACGTTATGGAAAATATAAGATGAGTGGTGAAGTCACTTCATACGAGGTGTCGGTTCTGTATGAAGGAAGCAGTCGGGAAGGTTTGGTGTTGGGCTCAGTAGACCATAATTTGTGGAAAAGTGCCATCACTGCCAACTTGTCGAATAACGGGGCTGTGAATGAACTTCATGTATATTCTGGCGCGTCAACTTCAGAAACGCGTGATGTTATTCCTCATGGTAAGGTGAACGGGCCGGTGATTACTTCTGCCCGTATGCTGATTGGCTATTTCGATGATTGGCGTACAGGGATGGAGACATTTGCAGATGCCAACAATCTTGTGGCACCGCGTACGGAAAGCTGGACGCTTGGCACGCCTTTCGGTTGGCAGAGTTGGGGAGTATTGGCCGAGAAAAACTCATACGCTACCGATGTGGAGATTTCAGATTATTATCATGAAGTGCTGGTTCCAGGCGGCTTTTGCAATAATCAAGGGAATATCGTATTCAGCCTTGACGCAGGGGACGGCATGAGCAATACTGAACATTTGAACTTTATAAACCAATGCAAGGAGAAGAACCAAGTGGTGGGTTGTTACAGTACGCCTTTCTCCATGTGGAGCGGAGAGAATCCTAACTGGGACGATATCTTAGGGCAAGCTGCCGACGGGACAAAGTGGACGCGCTGGGATGTTGTACTCAAAGCGGATGGTAAACCCATTTGGTATGATGGTGCTTATTGTATGGACCCCACACATCCATATACGAAGAGTGCTATGGCAAATTTCTTGCGTACGCAGGCCACATACGGTTTTAAATACGTGAAAATGGACTTCGTGAACTGTGGTATTGTACAGGCAGACTCTTATTATAATCCCGAAGTAACTACAGCGGTGGCGGCTTATAACGAGGGTATGGACTACATTCGGCGTCAGATGGATAAATATGCAATGTTTGCTGCCTTTTCTATCGCGCCGCTTTTCCCTTATCAGTATGCTAATTCAAGGCGTGTCGCTTGTGACACGTGGGGGTCTATCGGCCATTCGGAATATTGTATGAATGCCATATCCGGCGGATGGTGGACCGATCGTCTTTTCCAATACAATGACCCAGACCATTTGGTGCTTATAGGGACTGGTGACCAGTTGAACAATACGATTGGTGAAAACCGTGCGCGTTTCACTACCGGGGCTGTGACGGGCATGTTGCTTGTGGCTGATAATTTCAGTTTGAATGACCGTTCTGGTCGAGGTTGGGCAGAACGGTCGCGAGAAGTGGCGCAGACGGTCATGATGAATAAAGACATTAACGAGATGGCGGATATGGGACGTTCTTTCAAACCTGTATATGGTTATAAGGAATATAATGGAAATTACGACGGAGCGGAAAACTTCTTCATGTTCGATAACGATAAATATCTGTACGTAGCGGCGTTTAATTATCAGGAAAATGAGCTTTCGGGTAGTATACCATTGGAGTTGCTGGATATTTCTTCCGATGCTTTTTCCGAAGTGCGTGAGCTTTGGACGAATGAATTAGTAAAAGTAGACGGGAGCTTACCGTATAGTGTTCCAGAGAAAGATGTACGTGTGTACCGCTTTAAGAAAACGGGAGGCAGTGGAGTGAAAGACATGGAAAATGAAGCAATGGCTCGAACGAAAGTCGTACCCCTCGGAGGAAAGCGTTTGATGGTTTATTCCGGTAAAGATATGAATCGCATAGAGGTCTATGATATGCAGGGACGTCTGAACGGTACGAGGGACTTGTCAGGTCGTACCCAAGTGGAATTGGACTTGCCACATTTCAACGGTATGGCTCTGGTGAGGATTCACTATGCTGATGGAACGAAAGAAGTCTGCAAAACTTTGGTATATTAAAAGATTGTGATATAATTATATGAAAATGAGTAAGAAAGGAGTGATTTGCACAATGTGGTGCGCATGCCTGTTCCCGGCTGTGGCGGCTATGGCGGAAGATGTGGTCATCAAGGCGGGCGATTTGCGCATCACGTACGTAGAGAATGGAAAACAATTCAATGTGGAGTATAATGGCGGGAAGGCTTACCGGCCCGTATTCATGGGGTCGGTGCCGGAGGCTACGTACGACATCCATGGTAAGGACGGTTTCCGTATCAGTTCGGCTTCGTGCGCGGAGGCCGACTACCAGAAGCGGACGGTGAACGATGCCTTTGGAAAGGGGACGTGCCATACGTTTGTCTTCTCATCGCCTGCCAGTGGCGACGACGTGACCCTTACGCAAGAGTTTTACGTATATGAGGGACGGGATTACGTGTTGACGGATGTCGTATTGAAGGGGGATGCTTCCCTTCGTTCCAACTACCTTGCACCCGTAGCGGTGGCTACGCCCTACGACCTGTACGCTCCGGCGCAGACGAACCGCATGTTGAAAGTGCCTTTCGACAATGACGGTTTCGTACGTTACCATAAGAACCGTTTGACGGGCGATATGACCTCTTACGAGGTTTCCGCGCTTTACGCGGGAGAGAGTCGCCGGGGCATCGTGCTGGGTTCGGTGGAGCATAACCGCTGGAAGAGTGCGGTGGAGGTGAAAGCTTCGGGCGACAGTCGCGTGGAAGCGTTGAAGGTGTTCTCCGGTGTGTCGAACCGGGAAACGCGCGACGAGCTGCCGCATGGGAAGGTGCGGGGACCGGAGGTACGTTCGGCATTGATGTTCATCGGAGCTTTTGCCGATTGGCGTAATGGAATGGAGGAGTATGCCCGGGCCAATACTTTGGTGCAACCCATGCGTAAGACATGGAAGCGTGGTACACCCTTTGGCTGGCAGAGCTGGGGTGTGATGTCGGACCGGAATGGCTATGACGTGGACGTGGCTGTTTCCGAATACTTCAAGGAGACATTGAAACCGAACGGATTTTGCAACAGCCAAGGCATCAACATCATGAGTATCGATGCTTGGGATGGCATGAACAGCGAGCAACGCACCAAGTTCACGGAAGTGGCGAAGAAGAACGGTCAGGTGCCTGGCTCGTACGTCACGCCTTTCTGTTTGTGGTGGAACGAAGACATGTTGTATAGGAAGATTTGCGAAGGCAGTCAATATACAGGGTATGAATGTGTGATCAAGGTGAACGGTAAACCGGCCAAACTGGACGGTGCGTATTGCCTCGACCCCACGCATCCCGGAACGAAAGAATTTATCAGCCGTGAAGTGCAGAACAAGAAAAAAGAGGGGTTTGAATACTTGAAAGTGGACTTTACCAGCAACGGCATGGTGCAGGCCGACTCCTATTATAATAAGGACGTGACCACGGCCGTGGAGGCTTATAACGAAGGTTTCTCCCACTTCATCAGCGAGGTGGACAAAGGCGAACCGATGTTCATCGCCCTTTCCATCGCTCCGATATTCCCTTATCAGTACGGGAACTCACGCCGTATCGCTTGCGACACTTGGGGCAAGATCGGACAGTCGGAATACAGCCTGAACGCCGTGTCGGGCGGTTGGTGGACGAATGAGTTCTACCAGTATAACGACCCGGACCATCTCGTGCTGGTAGGAAACGATGCCGATAAGGAAACGGAAGGCGAGAACCGTGCCCGTATCACCAATGGTGCCGTGTCGGGGATGGTATTGGTGTCGGACAATTACAGCTTGGAGGACAAGTCCGGACGTGGGGATGCCAAACTTTCCCGCGAACGCGCCCAAAAGATTTTGATGAACAAGGACGTAAACGAAATGGCGGATTTCGGACGTTCGGCCCGTCCGGTGTATGGCTATCGTGAGTACAACGACAAGGGCGACGGAGCGGAGAACTGTTTCGTCTTGGATACGGAAAAGTATTTGTATGTGTCTGTTGTGAACTATAAAGACAATCAGATTGCCGGTAAGGTGGCTTTGGAGCGTTTGGGACTTTCCCCGTCTTCTTTCTCTTCGGTCAAGGAATTGTGGAGCGGAGACGACGTGAAGGTCGGCAAGGACGGCCTTTCTTACACCGTACCCGGAAAAGACGCCAAGATATACCGTTTCTTAAAAAAATAGGGACGTCATGAGAGAAGTACTTTTTTCGGCCGTTCTATTCGGTTTTATAGGTTTCTGTGCTCCCGCCGGGGCACAGGAACATATTGCCCGCGAATACATCGAATGGTCCGATGTCTGGTTGACGGGGGCCAACCAGACGGACAAGCCTCACGTCCTGTTGCTCGGCAATTCCATCACGAGAGGGTATCACCCCAAAGTCGAAAAGTTGTTGGAAGGCAAAGCCTACGTAGGGCGGCTTTCCGGTTCGAAGAGTGTGGGCGACCCGGCCTTGCTCGATGAAGTGGCGGCCATACTGAAGCACAATCATTTCGACGTGATTCATTTCAACAATGGTTTGCATGGCTTCGATTATACGGAGGAAGAGTATGCGGAGGCCTTTCCAGAGTATGTGGCGTTGATCAGGAAGTACGCGCCTGATGCAAAACTGATTTGGGCCACGATTACGCCGGTACGGCAAGGTGAAGGGATGAAGGACTTTGCTCCAATCACGGAGCGTATGAAGGCCCGTAATGCCATCGCGACGGAATATGTGAAGTCGCAGGGTATCGAGGTCAACGACTTGTGGGGCCTTGTGGCAGACCATCCCGAATATTATGCCGGGGGAGACGGCACGCATCCTGTAGAGGTCGGATTCGATGCCTTGGCCCGGCAAGTGGCCAAAGTCGTGGAGGAGGCTTTGCCGAAGACGAAGTAGAACGGTCTTAAAAGCGTTATTTATAAAAGTCCGGTTCTTATGTCCTTTCAGGGGTATAAGGACCGGATTTTCATTTTGTCAGAATGTCAATGTCCGGGGCGCTAGATTTCGGTATTCGTCCCCTCTTCCGAAGATTTCCGGAAATATGCGATTCTCATGCAGGGAGGCGGAAACGTATTGTCAGCGATATGCGGATTTGACCTGTCACGAAGTCTGTCGGAAGATAGGTCTTACTGTATGCGGACGGTTGAAGTGCAAGTATATGTCGATGTTTTCCCGTCAATCTGATATTTTGTTTTTGTCGGGGAAAACGTTCCAAATAGAGAAAAAACGTCCCGAGAGGATACGTTCGTTTCCCGTTTTCAGGCCGTTTTTCAGCCGATGTACAGAGGTTGCCGGAATGATGTGCGGAGAAAAAAAGTGTTTCTTCAGCCAAGCGATTTTTCGTTCGGCTGAGATTGGAACGCGTTTGGACTTAAAAACGGTAGAAAAACAGGCTGAAATACCTAAAATATGTATTTAAAACATGCTGAAAAATGCGTGGAACGCTTCCATAGTGGGCTTCTCTTGCTGTAAATAAATCGAATTTACCTTTCTTTTTGTTTGCCCAAATCCGGAAAATCCGACGTTATGATATGAATGGACTGGGGCGTTCGGTAAACGAACAGCTTGCTTTCCTCGCGGAGGCGGGTAAGTTTGAGTGCCGCCATTCTGCTTTTATCAAAAGTGGATGGCCGGCGTTTCCTGGCGGATTATAAGGAGACGGCGTGCGTTTTTGCCGGAGCGGAAGAAAATGAAAAGAAAAGGAATCGTTAAAAGAGTTAAACGATTTCGTCTCTTTTGTTGCAAAGTGTAAATGACACACTCATGAGAACTAAAAGAGAAACATTTAATGCTCATACGGTATTATTTGCGTTATGACGGGGTCAATACGGGTGATTGTTGTTGCTATGAACTGTATTTTTTAAATTTTGATGCAACTTTCTATTTCCAGATGACCAAATATCCGCTAAATTTGTATTGCCGAAATGAAGAAAAGTAGGCGGTGTGAAATATTAAAAAGTATAAATCTCTAATACTAAACAGATGCATGCGGAAAGAAATGTAAAGCAGGTCGTGAGGTGGTGCCTATACATCGTGTTAGGCTTTCCTTTGTTGAATTCATGCAAGGATGACTATATTTATGATAATGAGGAACCGAGTTGGTTGGGTGCCAATATTTATGAATATTTGGAGTCGAGCGGACAGTTTGACTGCTATTTGGCGTTAGTGAACGATTTAGGATATAAGGAGACCTTGAGGCTTACGGGGAGTAAGACCATGTTTCCGGCTAATGACGAGGCCTTTTCCCGTTACTTCCTTTCAAAGGGACTTACAGGCGACGGGCCGACACTGATTCACAATATGTCCGCTTCGGAAAAGCGTTATTTATTTAATTCCTCTATGCTGAATATGACTTACTTGAGTCACATGCTGGCCAATGTTTCTTCAAACGACCAGGGGATTGGGGAAGGCATCGCTTTAAGGCGTGCAACGTCTGCTTCTTATTTAGACAGTATTTCTTTTGTGAAGCCGGCCGCGTGGCCGAAGACTGCTTTTTGGAACCGTTTTCGCGAGCGCAAGGGGGCTTATTTGGCTGACAACGGTTCTAAAATGGTATTATATTGGACACCGGAATTCTTTTCGACTTCCGGCCTGACAGAAGCCGATTGGGCGGTAATCATGAAAGGAGAGACGGACAAGCCCTATGATACTCAGGGATTTTATGTGAATGACGCTCATGTGGAGTCCAATCGGAAGGATGTGACCTGCAAGAACGGTTATTTGCATATTGCGGACGACGTAGTGGCTCCCGCTCCCAATATGTCGGAAGTTATCAATTCGACGGCGGAGATGAACACTTTTGCCGGTCTGATGGAAAAGTTTGCTTATCCGTATTATGACGGGAGTGTGGACGATGCCGTGAAAGCTTATTACGGGGCGGGGAGTATCGAGGATTCCGTGTTTGTAAAGCGTTATTTTAACCAAACAGATTTTTCTTCCGACCCGGATGAAAAAGTGGATATTATGGGCTACGGGACGTTGGCTTTCGACCCGTCGAATAATGTTTATGGCGGGAATACGGACATGGGAGTCATGTTCGTCCCTTCCGATGCGGCCATGGAAGATTATTGGGAGTCGTCGCGCGGACAGTTCTTACGGGATTCTTACGGAGACTGGGACGAGGTGCCTACGAATGTGATTTCAGTTTTCCTGCAAAACCATCAGCGTTTGTCTTTCTTGACTTCTTTGCCTCATAATTGGGATATCATGACGGATAATGCCGGTTTTGAGATGTCTGTAAAGGAGGAGGATGTACAAAAGGCATACATCGCATGCAACGGTATCGTGTATATGACGGATAAAGTCTATCCGCCCGTGGATTATCAGGCCGTGTACGGTCCGGTGTTGACGGCCGACACGACAACCACCATGTCCGCAGCCATTAAAAACGATGATATGGATGACGTGAACAACCTGAAATACCACCTTTACCTGCGTTCTATGGATAACCAATATAACTTGCTTGTCCCGACAGACGATGCCATGGCGAATTACCGGGATCCCATCACATGGGCACTTTGGGCGAATGAAGGAGTTGACAAGCGGGAAATCTGGTCTTTTTATGTGAAGATGGGAAAAGTGGTTGCAGACGTATATGATACGAACGAAGACGGCTCGAAAGGCGTGCTTTTGCGGACGGTCGGGGCGGATGCTTTGGATACGGAAGGGGCCGAAGAGGTCGCCAACCGCTTGCAAGACATATTGGACATGCATATCGTGGTGGCCGATAATGACGATGAACCTCTTTCCGGTTTCATCGATGAGGGTACTTTGCCGTATGTGCTGACAAAGGGCGGCTCCGTGCTTGCGGTTTCCGGAACGGGCGAACAGGTGAAAGTCCAAGGAGGAGGTGACCAGGAAATGGGATTGCCTGAAGCTGAGGTTGTTACTTTAGAGAAGGACAATAGAAAGGCACGCTATGAGATGGACAATGGCCGTACGTTCTTTATAGACCGGATTTTGCAGGATCCTTTCAAGTCGGTCTATTATACGATGAGTGCCAATGAAGATTATCGCGCATTTTTTGATTTGTTGGTCGGGAATGACGATGTCTTTTTGTCCCTGGCCGATAACGAAGACTATAAAGATATAGAACCGATTTTTGAGACTTCCGAGGGAGAGAACAGCAAGATGTCCGGCATAGGACCGGTAGTGACTTCCTTTAATAATTTCCGCTATACCGTGCTGGTGCCTACGCGTGCAGCGTTGGAAGAGACTTTCCGTGACGACCCCGACCTGCATACGTGGGACGAAATCAGTGCCCAGACGGATTTGGATGTGAAAGCAGATTGGACACGCTATTTGTTGAATTTCCTGCGCTTCCATTTTATAGACGGCATGTTGCCGGTGAGCGGAGTTTCTTACCAAGACAAGGCTTATCCGACGGCCGCGCGGGATGATAAGGGAATCTTTGTGTATGTCAAAGCGAGCAGTGACGGCAGCAGTATCACTTTTGAGCCGGAAAACGGGAGCGGAGGTCCACAGCAGGCCAAAGTCATCACATCGAATCAAGAGGATTATAATGTATTGACCCGTGACTATATCGTGAACAACAACGACTATACGTTGGCCACTCAAATCTTGTCTTCGTCAAAAGCCGTATTGCATTTGGTGGACCATGCGATTAATTATCAAAAATAGACTTTAAATAAAAGATTATGAATAAGGTATATGCTATATTATTGTGGTTTGCATTGCTTTTCTGTCACAATGGACTGCTTGCCCAAAATGGAGGTGTGATAGTGACCGGAAAGGTATATGCAGAAGACGAACCCGAGGGGTTTATCGGGGCGACCGTGATAGAACAAGACAAGAATGGCCGTATTTATTCTTCGGCTTTGACTGACTTCAACGGAAACTTCTCTCTGAAAATCAAGAATCCCAACAACTCCTTGAATTTTTCTTTTGTCGGGTATAAGAAATTGACTGTGTCCATAGGGAACAAACGCAAATTCGATGTGAAACTGGAATCCCAGAATGTCATGAAGGAGGTTACTGTAAAAGCCTCCAAACTCGTGGGAGGAGGCGGTTTGGCCATACCGGAACGGGAATATTCCGGAGCCATGCAGAAGTTCAATACGAAAGCTATCGAAGGGGTGTCTGTGGCTTCCATCGACGATGCCTTGCAAGGGCGTATTGCCGGACTGGACATCGTGGCGAACTCAGGAGACTTGGGCAGTGGTTCCGTGATGCGTATCCGGGGTATCACTTCTATCAATTCCAATTCGCAACCTTTGATTCTGTTGAATGGCATCCCGTTTGAAAGCAATATCGACGCTTCTTTTGATTTCGCTTCGGCCGACCAGGAACAATTTGCTTCATTGCTGTGTATCAGTCCGGACGATATAGAAGAGATTACGGTGTTGAAAGACGGTGCGGCAGCGGCTATTTGGGGCTCTCGCGGAGCCAATGGTGTGATTGATATTACGACGAAGAAGGGTGTGACGGGGCCTACACGGGTGAGTTATTCTTATCGTTTCTCCGGGTCGGAGCAGCCTGAAGGCACTAAATTGTTGAATGGCGACGATTATACGATGCTGATGAAGCAGGCTTACTTCAACCGGAACCAGGAAGATTGCAATATCCCGGAATATAGTTACGACAAGGCGCAGTTTGTGGATGCATACGGAACAGCCCAGGACTTCGAGAACTTCAACAATAATACGGATTGGGTGGATGAGGTTTCCAAATACGGGTTTACGCACGACCATAACCTTTCGGTCAGCGGAGGAGGTGAAAAGGCGAAGTTCAGGGCTTCTTTCGGATACTATAAGCAGACGGGTACCATCATCGGGCAGGAGCTGCACCGTTTTTCCAACCGGATGAACTTGGAGTATGCCGTGTCTTCCCGTTTGAAGTTCTTTACGGAATTTGCCATCACTTATACGGATAATGACAAGAACAATGAGGAGGGTGGAAACTTGTTGGACATCGCCCGTAAGAAGATGCCGAACGCATCAGTCTTCCGGCAAGACAAGAATGGGAACAACACGGATGTGTATTTCAATATCGCACAAAACTCGCAGTTGAATGACGACCAGAAGAACTTGAAGAACCCTGTAGCGATGGCATACTTGGCTTCGTACCAACAGACGAATATGCGTATTATGCCGACATTGCGTTTGCAGTATGATTTCCTGGATCCGGCGGAAACCGCTAAGTTCCGTTATGCCGGTTATGTTAAGTTCGACTCGGAGAACGTGAAGGATACGAAGTTCCTGCCACGTGAAACCACATCCAAGAACTGGAATGACGGAAGCGTGAACAAGTCTTATAGCAAAGAGTCTGAGGCCGTATCCATTTATACAGACCATAATATCACTTGGCAACCGGACCTCGGGGAGCGGCAGTCTTTGATGCTGTATGCCGGTTGGCAGATGGATATATCAAACTCTCAATATCAGGAGTTCGAGCGGTATGGTTTGGCCTCTACTGTGGGGACGGATGTGACTTCCGAGGGACATTTGACTACGTTTAACAGTGGGAAGAGCGAAGGGCGCAATATGGCGTTTCTGTTCCGCGGGCATTATTTCCTGTTGGACCGTTATATTCTGGACTTGACCGCCCGTTGGGATGGCAGTTCTCGCTTCGGTCCCGGCAACCGGTGGGGATTTTTCCCGGCTGTTTCCGGAAAGTGGCTTATTTCTGAAGAAAAGTTCATGGACTTTGCCGACAACTGGATGTCTGAGTTCGCCTTACGCTTGGGTTGGGGTGTGACGGGTAACCGGCCGGATTATGAGTATTTATATTTAAGCCGCTATAACAGTTACGGTTCGAATTATATTGATTTGCCCGCTATCAAGCCCTCTTCGTTGCAACTGACGAACCTGAAATGGGAGCGTTCTACCTCTTATAACTTGGGCGTGGACTTGACCTTGTTCGACTGGCGTTACAAACTGGTGGCCAATGTCTACCATCGCCGTACGGAAGACTTGTTGTTTAAGGACCAGAAGATTCCTTCTTCCACCGGATTCGGGTCGGTGTCGTATGTCAATGCGGGAACGATGGATAACGACGGCTGGGAATTGGAATTCAGTACCAATAACATGGTGAAGCGTGGAGACTGGACTTTGGACTTAAGCCTGAACTTCTCCAATTATGTGAATACCATCATTGAATTGGACGAGAATGTGCTGAATAATTATAACCCGGATTTCAACTATACCAACGGAGGATACTTGACCCGGTTGCAGATTAACAACTCTTTCGGTTCCATATATGGCTTCAGGTATAAAGGCGTATATCAATATGATAAATATCAGCCTGATAATCCGGACGCCACGGCTCCGGTCGTACGCGACGAGAATGGAAATGTGGTCTTGGACGGCAAGGGAGAAACCATTCCCATGTATTTTGCTTACGGGACTTCGAATGCTTACCGTTTCCGTGGAGGAGATGCCATTTATGAGGACATCAATCATGACGGTACCATCGACGAACTGGACATCGTGTACTTGGGTAATTCCAACCCGAAGTTTGACGGAGGATTCGGTGCGACGCTGCGTTGGAAACGCCTGACATTGAACATGTTTTTCAATTACCGTGTAGGTGGAAAAATCATCAATTACGGACGTATGGATGCAGAAAACATGTACTCCACCAATAACCAGTCGATCGCTACGAACTGGCGTTGGCGTAAGGATGGCGATATGACGGAGATTCCTCGTGCGCTTTATCAGTACGGTTATAACTATCTGGGCAGTGACCGTTTTGTGGAAGATGGTTCGTTCTTACGTTTCAAACAGTTGACGTTGAGCTATTCTTTCGACCCGAAGATGTTGAAAAAGGCTCATCTGAATACGTTGAACTTGTCTTTGACCTTGAATAATCTCTTGACCGTGACCAAATATACGGGAGCGGACCCGGAAATATCACCTAATAATATTGGAGTGAGTGAGGATAAGAACAGGACTCCGCGTTCTCGTTACTTTACCTTCGGTTTAACGGTGGGCATTTAACTTAAAAAATGGTAGAAATGAAAAAGTTTTTTTTGAAAATACGTGCTTTATTCTTGCTTCCTGTTTTGGGAATGACGGTGGCTTGTGACGATTGGTTTACTTTGCTGCCTCAGTCGGAAATGGTGGCAGAGGATTTTTGGAAAGATGAGCAGGACGTACTGAGTGGAGTCGGAGCTTGTTACAGGGCGATGAACGAAGACGGCTTTATGAGGCGGCTTATCGTGTGGGGCGAGGTTCGTTCGGACAATGTTGTGCCGGGGACGGGATCGGATACCGATTTGGGGTATATCTTAAATGCCAATATCAACGCCGCTAACGGATACGTAAAATGGAGCGAGGTATATACCGTGATTAATATCTGCAATACGTTAATCAAGAACGCTCCCATGGTACGTGAATATGATTCTGACTTCACGGAAGAACATTTGAAACAGTATCTGGCGGAAGCCAAGACCATACGTGCTTTTTGTTATTTTACTTTGGTGCGGGCGTTTAATGATGTCCCGTATGTAGAGGAGCCTTACCTTGACGATACGCGTACTTACGAGGTGGCACAATCTACGTGTGAAAGTATTTTGGATACTTTGATTACCGATTTGAAGTCCATAGAAGACTTTGCGGTGAAAGAATATCCGGATAATATCGATTATACTAAAGGACGGGTGACGCAGAAGGCTGTTTGGGCTTTATTGGCCGACATGTATTTGTGGTTGAATGATTATGAGAACTGCATAGCATACTGTGATAAAATATTGGCATCGAGGGATAATCCTCTGACCTTGTTGCCCTCGTCCAATTTTTCTAATGCTGTGTTTTACAGTGGAAACTCGGATGAAAGCATTTGGGAGTTACAGTTCGATAATAATACGCAGAACGGAGCGGTCCGGACTTTTTACGGAGGAACGGACGTGAATGCCTTGTTGTCGGCCTACGATTTGAGTGCCGGTTCGGATTTCTTCGGCGGATTGGATTTAAGGCACGTACAAGGATATGTTGGCGATGGCTTGTATGCCATAAAAAAATATGTGGCCTATTGTAGTGCGCAGGATTATGAAAATCCGATTTTCGGTTACGGCGACGGGTCGAACAATTGGATTATTTACAGGCTGCCGGATGTTTATTTGATGAAGGCCGAAGCATTGGCTGAAATCGGTGGGGCCGCTAATCTGGAGGAGGCTGTGGACTTGGTTTCATATACTTACGACCGGGCACATCCGGACTTGGAGGAAGGCAGTTTGAAAGGAAAATACACGAACCAGTCCGAAGTCCGTAATCTGGTCTTCGACGAACGTCAGCGTGAATTCCTTTTTGAAGGGAAACGCTATTTCGACCTTGTACGCCGTATGCGCAGGGAAGGTTCTCCCACGAATATCGTAAATACTTATTTGATGCGCAAATATACGTCTATGAGTTTGGATGAGACGACAGTGAGAAGTAAACTTGACGATAAGGACGCTATTTATCTTCCTATTCACGAAGAGGAGCTTCGGGTGAATCCATTATTGGTACAGAATAGGTTTTATATGGCTTCTGAAGATATTTCTAAAAACTGAAAATTATGGATATGGATAAAAGATATTTGTCAGTCATTAAAGCATGCGCACTAAGTTTGCTGCTTGTTGGTGTCGGCGGATTGTCATCCTGCAACAGCGATGATATCAAGGAAGATGCGATGTACACCTTTACGGGAGAGACTGTGGCTTCATTTTGTGAGAAGACTCCAGAGTTGTCCCTCTTTTATAAACTAATGGATGAGTGCGGGGAAACGGCTTTGTTGGAAGTGTACGGCCACTTTACCTGTTTTGCACCTACGAATGATGCGGTTAATAAATATCTGGCAGAAAAGGGCTTGTCATGGGACGGACTGAGCTTGGAGCAGAAGCAAAAGATTGTCTACAATAGTGTAATACGTAATGCGACCAAAGAAATCTTAGTGGATGAATTTGAAGAAGGCGCATTGTCTGAACCCACGTTGTCGGACCGGTATTTGCTTATATCTTTCGGTAAGGAAGGAGAAGAACGGCGTATTTACGTCAATGAGAAGTCTACGCTTATCAGTGGGGATCACGAAGTGCATAACGGAGTAGTCCATATTGTAGATGAAGTTATCGAACCTTCCGAGAAAACTTTGTTGGAGACACTGAGAGCGCACGGTGGATTTGAACTTTGGGCCGAAGCATACGAGGCTTCCGGCTGGGCGGATGAAATGACGGAACTTTATGACGAAGATTATGTGAATTCCTTTAATACGGACAAGTACCAGATCATCGGGTTGGTCTTGGCTGTTCCCGAAAAACTGAAGTTAGGTTATACACTGTTTTGCGAAACGGATGAGCTTTTGAAAGCGAACGGTATCACGGATCTTCCCAGCATGGAGAACTATGCCAGAACGTATTATGGTTCGGAAGATTTGGGAAACTACAAAAGTAAAAACAATCCTTTGAACCGTTTTATAGCCTATCACATGCTGAATCGCCAAATGGCTACTAACTCGTTTTTATACACGGGGGAAACGACTAATCCCGATTATGCCGATGAACGGACGGAATATTATGAAACGATGTACACTTATCGTTTGATAAAAATCAAGGCCGGCAACAGGCTTAATGCCAAAAACAGCGATAATACTTCGTTAAGGGTGATTGAGAAGGAAAGTAACGTAGATGCGATCAACGGTTTCATACATACTTTAGACGGCATATTGGTATATGACGAAGATGTCATGGAAAAAGACGTGCTGCATGAAAGAATCCGTTTCGACTTCTTTGCTTGCATACCTCATCTGACGAACAACAATATACGTTGGAAGTGCTATGGCAGTACGCGTCCGGAAGGTACGAACGGATATACGGTGACGCCGGAATTCTGCGGCGAGTATTTTACCTATAACGATGCCGGAGTCTGTGTTTTTCAAGCGGATGATGCTTGGGCCGATTTCCAAGGAGATGAATTGGTGATGCAGGAAAGCTATGATTTTACATTGCGTATGATTCCGCTGCCTCCCGGTGACTATGAAATGCGTATCGGTTATAACTCCGGCGGTACGCGTGGAATGGGACAAATGTATGTGGACGGAAATATTGCAGGTACTCCTGTGGACTTGAGAATCAACGGTGACGATCCTCGCGTGGGTTGGGTAAAGGACAGTGAGACCAATGACGACGGGGTCGAGAATGACAAGATGATGCGCAACCGGGGATACATGAAAGCGCCGGAAGCTTTATGGTATTGGCATGGAGGATGGGATAATGTGCCCATGCGCGATGTAAGTTTTGCTTTGCGTTACATCGTGGGACAATTCCATTTTGAGGAGTATGGAGCACATACGTTCCGTGCAAGGAGTGTGGACTTTAAGGGGCGTGGTTTTCAATTAGACTATATTGAATTTATTCCTACGGATATGATTAGGGATGAAGGACGTGATTAAATAAGGAAATGAACGTATGAGATATAAAGGTATAATTTGCCTGATATTAGGCATCGGAGGTTCAATCGTTTCTTGTAACGATGACTGGGATGAACATTACAGCCGGAACGGAAGCATCCCAGAGGTAAGTTTAATGGATATGATTCTTAATGATAGTCAGTTGACCAAGTTTAGTCAAATCCTGATGAAGACAGGTGCGGACTCTTTGCTGACCTCGACACAGACTTATACGGTTTGGGCTCCAGTCGATGAAGCGCTGTCTTCTGTGGATATGGATGACGAGGCTGCGTTGCAACGAATGGTAAAGAATCATATAGCCCGTTATTCCAATTCGACTGCAACAGAAGTCGGGAAGTCCATATACATGTTGGATGGGAAAGTCATGTCGTATGAATCGGCAGATGTATTCAACGGCATATCCATTGTGCAGAAGGATATATTGGCACAAAACGGAATTTTGCATAAGTTGAATGACACCATACCTTATCGTTATAATTTCTGGGAGTATATTTCCACTCAAGAGAATTATTCAAAGATATATGACTTTATAAACCAGTTCTCGGAGAAAATCTATGTTTCGGGAGGGAGTAATAAGAAGGACTCTGTTTTTAAGGACTATAATCGCCTGTTGCAGAATTATTATTATGGAATAGGATGGATTCACGATGAAGATTCTGTGTATACCATGATCTTACCGGACAATGAGGCTTGGGATAAAGCGTATGAGCAAGTCAGTCCCTATTTCAAAGTCTATAATGCCGATGAAGCTGTGGCGGATTCTATCACGAAAGTACAGACAGGGCAGGCCATTGTATATGGATTGACTTTCGGCGGTCGGATAACAGACCCCGGAAGTGCTGATACTTTGGTCACTGTAACCGGAAATGTCATACGTAGTACGAAAGATTATTTTGCCGGATACCGGCAGGAATTGGCTTCCAACGGCTTGATGTTTTTGGCTGACGGGAATCTCCATCTGGATGATACGTGTGTGTGGAATCAGCCTATAATAGTGGAAGGTGAAGATCTTGACCGACGTTTGGTTACGGCTTCAGGTACTTCAGCTTATGTACGAGATGTTGATGGAACCAGTGTGGTAAAGGGGATTAGTGAAAACAGTTATTTGGAAGTTTCCGGTTCTTCCTTGAATCCGGGCGTGACATTTGATATTCCCAATGTGTTGGCTACCAAGTATGATATTTATGTCGATTTCGTTCCTCCTGCAATCGACGGCAACAGTCGTGCGACGGAAAAGACTTGTCTGTCTTATAGGATGAAAGTGGAACAGGAAAATGGTAGAACTAAATATGAAAACCGTCAGGGGAAAAATGATGAGGAACTGATTGTTGGAGGAGACAGCGTGGGAGATGTCTATATGAAAACGGTGAAAGTGTGGAGCGCATATCAATTCCCGACTTCTGATTTTTACGATGCGATGTGGTATTTGAATGAAGACAACGCCGACAAGGTGAATGAGATATCACCGAAGACAACATTGGAGATTAAGGCTAACGTGTCACCATCGGAGTTGAATGTAAAGTATGTACGGCGGTTTAGGATAGATCGGATCAGATTCGTTCCTGCAAAAAATAATTAGAAACTCATTAAAGCGTAAGTATGATGACTAATATATCAAAATACCATTCAGTAAAAGTGATAAGTGCCGTGATGGGATTTATCGTGTTGTCGGAGCTTGCCGTAGCACAGGATATGGGAAAAAATGATAGTGTTTCGGTGAGGACGGAGAAAACGGATATGCCCTATAAAGTGAAAGGACGGATAATAGATGCTGTGACGAAAAAAGGATTTGCCGGTGCCCGTGTGACGACTCCTAATTTGAATGTTTCTGCCATGACGGATGAGAACGGAAATTATGAGATTGGACTGCCGGACTTGTCGGTGGCGCTTTATGTAGAGGCACCCGGATATTCAAGACAGGTCGTACCGGTGAAAGGGCGCAATGAAGTCAATGTATCATTGTTTACGGTATCCGGACATGCGTACTATGACGACGGGATGTCGGTGTCGGACGGTGAAGCCGTGGTGGATGGGTTTACATCCGGAACTTTGAGCATGACCGATGATATGACGTCGTTGCTAAACGGTCAGTTGCGTGCTATTTCCCACTCGGGGGATCCCGGCAGCAGTTCCTCGTTCTTTATCCGGGGATATAATTCCGTGAACCTTTCTGCCCAACCTTTGTTTGTGGTGGACGGTGTGATATGGCAGATGCAGGACCAAGTAGCCAGTGCCGTGGATAACTATTATAATAACCCTTTGACCTTGCTTGACCCGTCGGATATTGAGAAAGTCACGATTTTAAAGAACGGTTCTGCGGTCTGGGGAGCCAAGGGAGCAAACGGCGTAGTGTTGATAGACACGAAACGTGCACGTGAAATGGCCACCCAGATTGAAGCGAATATTTCTATGGGATTTCAGACGCCTTTTGGAAGTATGCCGCTGATGGGTGCGGCGGCCTATCGGCGTTATGCGACAGACATCATGTCCGGTATGGACCGCGATGAAGTTGAAGGTTTCCAGTTTACCAATGACGACCCGACCCGTTCGTTTTACCGTGCGGTACACAACGATACGAAATGGACGGATGAAATCAACAAGACGTCATTTATCCAAAACTATGGCATTTCGGTTGCCGGTGGGGATGATATTGCGCTTTATCGTTTCTCCTTGGGATATGCCAAGAACGACGGAAACATAGACGGGACGAGTTTCAACCGTTTGAACGTACGTTTTAATTCAGACATCAAATTGACGGAGGATTTTAAGATCCAGACCGACATCTCTTATGCGCAAACAGGGCGCAGGACTGCTTTTGAAGGGTTGGACGGCATGCGTTCACCTTATTTCCTTTCGCTTGTAAAGTCCCCGTTGTATGCTCCGTGGCAGTACAACGACAATGGGACATTCAGCGGGCGTTTGACGGATGTCGATGAATTGAATATCGGCAACCCCTTGGCGTTGACAGGCGAAGACGTTCCCGAGTTGGATAAATATCGTTTTAATTTGAACCTAAGGCCGAGTTATCAGATAACGGATCGTTTGGAAGTCGCTGCTTTATTCGGAATTTCTTATGACAAAGAGAATGAAAACCTATTTATACCAGATTACGGTGTTTCCAATGAGCCGTTGTATACCGACAGGGGAGAGATTTACGAAACGGCGTTGAATGAGGTACGTAATTTCATGGCCCGGCAGACATCCATGTCTGTAGATGGTTATTTGGCATGGCAGATTCTGAAGGACTGGCGGCATGACCTGAATGCACGTATAGGAGGCCGCTTTTACAATACCTACTATCGTTATACCATGGGACAAGGGTATAATACGGGAAGCGACTATATGACTGCGCTTTCCAATACAAACAGCGACCTTCGTACATTGACCGGATATGAGTATACGGATCGGAATGCGGCCTGGTATTTTAATGCGGATTATGCTTACCGGCACCGTTACTTTTTCAATGTCGGCATGTCTTTGGAAACGTCTTCGCGTTTTGGCCGTGAAGCCGGAGGATTAGATTTATGTGGTGTTTCCTGGGGGTATTTCCCGTCTGTCTCAGGGGCTTGGTTGGTTTCATCGGAAAAGTTCATGCGGAATGTGGATTTTATCAACAATCTCAAAGTCCGTGTGGCTTATACGATGTCGGGCAACGATAACCTTCCGCTTTTCGCCAATAGGAGCTATTTTACTTCTACGTCTTTTGTTAAGGATGCCACGGGCTTGGTTTTGGCTAATATCGGCAATGAGAAATTGAAATGGGAAACTACGGCAAGAACCAATATCGGTTTGGATTTTAGTATGTTTTCAAATCGTTTGGCTGTGAATGCCGATGTCTTTTTCTCTCGTACTAAAGATTTGGTAACGCGTAGGCCGCTGAATGATGAAGCTGGGCTGGAATATTTCTGGGACAATGACGGAGAAATGAAAAATAATGGTTTGGAAGTCGCCGTGAAGGTTCGGGCATTGGATATGCGTGACTTTAAATTAAACATCGGGGCAACAGTCGGACATTACAAAAACGAGGTGACGTCCTTGGAAAATGGAAGTTTCATTACCGAAGTATGTGACGGACAAGTGCTGACCGAGGTCGGTCGCCCGGTGGGTGTATTTTATGGTTATCTTACGGACGGGGTCTACTCCACTTCGCAAGAAGCGACCGAAGCTGGTCTGGCCATCCTTTCTTCTTCAGGGCAACGCGTGCCCTTCCAAGCCGGCGATATGCGCTTTGTAGATGTGAAAAAGGATGGAATTATCAATGAAGAGGACCGAGTGGTAATAGGAGACCCGAATCCGGACATTTACGGAAACTTCGATCTGACTTTCCAATGGAAGAATCTGGAGTTGGGAGCGTTGTTTACTTATTCGTTGGGGAATGATGCTTATAATGCTTTGCGTGCCAGTCTGGAGTC